>ULWQ01059447.1_pt1 | contig 29683 bp, 26 predicted proteins | sample 1960491 | NCBI WGS metagenome assembly ULWQ01 (sample SAMEA4835816, study PRJEB28245) | human gut metagenome | biome: gut microbiome; material: fecal sample | place: Denmark | collected 2008
GGCTTTTCCGGTTTGTCGTAATTATACCGTAAGGGCATAGTCATGTGAGTTTGCTCATTGATATGGGCTATTCTGCCGTGGCGATTGGGAATCGTGTTGGGCATGAAAGCGTGGAGATTACCTATCGTTATGCGCATCTGTTTCCAACTGTGCAGAGGGAAATGGCAGATAAACTGAATGTGGAAAGGAAGATGGAGCTGTGAGCGCAAAGTGCCTTGATCGAAAGGGACGATGGCGGAAGGTAACGGTTGCGTTTCGTGCCAGCCCTGAAGAAAATGAGCAGATTGCAGCTTTTGCAAAGCTGTGCGGCATGACAAAACAAGACTATATGCTGTCGAGGTTATTGCAAAAGGAAGTGATAGTGCAAGGAAATCCGCGTGTCTACAAAGCACTGAAAGCGGAACTGCGGGAAGTAAACGCAAAACTGCTGCAGGTGATAAAAAATGAAGAAGCAAGCAGTGATATGCTGGAAATGTTGCAGTTTACACTAACAATCTTGAAAGGAATGTGCGAGGAACACAATGAGCGAAAGCAAACGGGCAGATGAGGCAGTGGTCAATCAGGAACAGGAGACCATGCTGGAGGAAGTCTATCGGGAAATGCAGCGCATGAATGCGCCCGGCTATATGGCAACTATTACGCTAAATCAGCTCTATGAGAATGTGTATCAGAGCAGAGCGGCGATTATCGACGGGCTGCTCTACACGGGAACGTACTTGTTTGCGGGTGCGCCAAAGGTGGGAAAGTCGTTTTTCATGGCGCAGCTTGCGTACCATGTCAGCACGGGACAGAAACTCTGGCAGTATGAAGTTCATCCGGGAACGGTGCTGTATCTTGCTTTGGAGGATGACTATCAGCGCTTGCAGGAGCGAATGTTTCGCATGTTTGGCGTGGAAGGAACGGATCGACTGCACTTTGCAGTATGTGCGAAACAGCTTAACAGCGGGCTGGATGAACAGCTGCGGCAGTTTATGAAGGAACATCCAGATACAAAGCTGATTATTATTGATACCCTACAGAAAATCCGGGAGATGGGCGGCGACTCATACAGCTATGCGGATGACTACCAAATTGTCAGCCGGCTGAAACAGTTTGCTGACAGCAACGGCATATGCCTGATGATTGTCCACCACACGCGCAAGATGCCGGCAAGCGATAAGTTCGAGATGATTTCAGGCACGACAGGCTTGCTGGGCAGTGCAGACGGCGCATTCATCTTGCAAAAAGAGAAACGAACGGATGATACTGCAACGCTGGACGTAGTTGGTCGTGATCAGCCCGACCAGCGACTTTATCTTCAGAAAGATCCAAAACGGCTGGTGTGGTGCTTTGAGCGGGCGGAACGCGAACTGAATAAGCCAACGCCTGACCCGCTGCTGGCGCAGATTGAGAAGATGATGGAGCGAGTGACGCAATGGCAGGGGAGTGCGACGGAACTTGCAGCGCAGCTGGATGAGACAATCAATCCCAATACGCTTGCTCGGCGGCTGAATATCCTTGCAGGACAGCTGGCGAACGAATATGCAATTCGCTATGAGAACACGCATGGGCGAAGTGGAAGCCGAATCACATTGACGAAGTTATCGGTGGATGAATGAGAATGTGACGCGTGACGATGTTTTACCGGTATGGCGGATATCGTCACGCGTCACAGGTCAAAATAAGCTGCAACAGCGATTTCATTATGCGCTGGCGCAGCTTGCGATTTTTCTTCGATGCGGAAAACAAAAGCAGCAAGCAGGGCCATTTTGCTAAAAATGACAGTTTGCTTGTTGGGAACACATTTCCCAAACCCAATGAATGCAGCGCAGGCGCTGCGGTTGTGGGTACGTTGCTGTATAGTTTGCAGGCAATGAACACCCGAATCAATCACACGAGTGAACGTCTTTCCCCCGAATTTCCATCTGGAAAAATCGCAAAAAATCAGCTATACTATTACCGCTGCTTCCGATGCGGCAGGAAGGTGCGGAAAATGCTCAGGGTGATGCTGGCGGACTTGTAGACGAACGTTTGCAACGAGCAGAACGTCGACTGCTCTTTTCGGTAAATTCTTTTGCTCTCATGTTTTATTCAGCTTTCAACAGACAGCATAGTCTGTTTTGCCCATTACTGAAATCACTGCTTTTCGCAGCATAGACACGCCCTCTCGAATATGCTATAATACCCCCATCATCCCCCGTACGAAAGGAAGAACACCGCCATGCTCCTATTCCACGCAGCAATTCTGACCATCTCCGACGAAAGCGACCGCGACTTCATGAAGCACCTGTACATCAACCATGCCGCACGGATGTTCCGCGTGGCGCGGGCGCTGACGGACTCCAAGCAGGACGCGGAGGACGTGGTTGGCGAAGCGTGCGTGGCGCTGATTCGCAAAATTTCGCTGCTGAGGACGCTGGAGCGTAACGTTTTGGAGGGGTACATCATTTCCACGGTGAAGAACGCGGCGTATGCGCTGCACCGCAGGCGGAAATCGCGGAAAGAAGCAGACGACGGCGAGACGATTCTGCCGCAGATTGCGGATGATGAGGCAGCGCCGGATGCGCGGATTTTGCAGCAATGCACGATGAACGCGCTGGTGGATGCCATGCAGCGGCTGCCCGAAGCGGATCAGGTCGCGATTCGGATGAAGTATTTCGAGCAGCGCAGCGCGCGGGAGATTGCGGCGGTGCTGGGGATTCAGGAGGGGCATGTGCGCGTGCGGCTGAATCGCGCGCGGAAGCGACTCTACGACATGTTGAGGGAGGATGCGGAGTGAAGCAGGAGAAAATGCGGACGCCGGAGGAAAATTACGAAGCCGCCGCGCTGGAACTCGCCGCCTACCGCCTGATGCAGCGGGAGCAGGATGACATAGACACGCCGGATGATGCGGCGGCGGAGAGTATGCCGCGAATGCTGAAAATGATTGACCGTCAGCTGACGAAAAAGCAGCGCCACGATCGGTTCTGGAAGCAGACGGTGCGCGTGCTGAAAACGGCGGCGATGGTGGTGCTGGTGCTGAATATGGCACTGACGATTGTCGTCGCCAGCACGGGCAAGGTTCAGGTGCGCTTTCTGGACTTGGTGATGCAGGTGAACGACTCCTACATGGACATCCGCTATCAGCCGACGGAGACGGAAGCGACGATGCCGGAGGATTGGAAAACAAACTACTTTCCGTCGTACATCCCGGACGGGTACACGCTGGCGCAGTATGTGTCGGATGAAAACTTCGGCTTTCTGGAATATCGAAATGAACAGGGCGAGCGGATGGAAATCCACATCGGCGGCAAAGGCGCGGGCATCAACCTGAACTCGAAGGGCGCGGAGATTGACCACGTTTCCCTGCACAATACGGTGGCGACGGTGCTGTATCAGGCAAGTGGGTCGGTGGATTTGGTCTGGTCGTATGGCGACCAATACTTCGTGGTGGAGGCGTGCGACTACGCAATCGCCTACGCGGTTGCGCAGGGGCTGAAAATTATCTGGAAATAATCGAATACGGCTGTAACGCTGCGCCTCTTTTCGCATTTACTGAGTAGATAACGAAAGGAGGCGTATTTTGATGCGCAGCAAGGAAAATCGGAAGTTTTTGCTGCTCTGTCTGCTGATGCTGCTCCTCTGCACGTCCTGCGCATCCTCATCACAGAATGCGGATGGCAGCCCGCTGGAATTTTTCAACCGCCGTGTGCTGGAAAATCCAGAATGGACGCTGAAAGCCGTGACGGAGCTGGGCAAGTACCGCGCGGAATCTATCTGCTCGGACGGTGAGCATCTCTATGTGCTGTGCCGGGAGCAGAATCAGATTTTGAAGCTGGATGCGGACGGCTAATTTCTTGGCTTCATCGGCAGTGTAGGCAGTCAGCCGGGACAGCTGTATCAGCCGGCGGCAATGGCGTGGGACGGGCAGTATCTCATTGTCGCAGAGCAGGGGAATCTGCGCCTGCAAGCCTTCACGCCTGACGGCGCGTCCGTTTTCACCCGCCCGCTGCCTGTGAACGCGGAACAGCGGGCGTTTGTCAGGAGCGTTGCGCCTTGCGGGGCGGACTATCTGGTTTGCCTCTTCTTTCCGTATGACAAGGACGCGGACACGGTCTGGCGCTTGAATGCGGACGGCACGGCGCAGCCGCTGATGAAGAACGTCCGCGGGATTTTCACGTGGAATCAGGAAAACGTGTACCTGCTGGAAGACCTCGTGTACGCCGGGGAAGAGAACGTCAGCTACCAGACGGGCGCGGGGACGGTGTGGCGGCTGGATGCGGGGGCGCTCGTCCGTCAGGCGGTGCTGCCGTATGGGTATGTCGCGACGAGCGCCGTGCCGGGGGATGGGCGCTGGTATGCCGTCAACAGCTCGTTTTATTCGCTGGACTGCTTTGATAGCGCTTGGCAGTACGTTTCGACGGGGCTGATGCTGGCGAATCAGGAGAAAAACGTGCTGTATGAGGGGCAAAGCCTGTCGCTGGCGCGGTGCAAGGGGCAGCTGATGCTTCTGTCCACCAGCAGCGGCACGCTCTACCGCGTTCAGGAGAATGCCCATGATGCGCAGTGAACGGGCAAAGTTTCTTTTCGGGGAGACGGTGCGGACGTTCCGCAAGTGGCGGTATTACGGCTTGCTGCTGATGCTGAGCGTCGCATTCGGCAGCGTGATGATGCTGGTCATGCTGGATTTGTTTTCGCGGGAAATGAGCATGGTGGATGCGCAGTTTGTGCAGCCGGAGCGCATTATCCGCTATGCGTGGTGCGATTCAGCGTTTGACGCAGCATTTGATGCGCTGGACGATGACGGCATTGCAGCAAAATCGCAGTTTTACACACGAGACGAGTGGGTGATGAGTCCGACGGAGTCGCGCGTGCTGCGGGTGTCGCATGTGGACGATGCGTATTTGGCGCTGGCGGGGCAGGACTTGGTGGCGGACGAGGTGGCGCTGGATGAGGCGTACTTGTCCGTGTTTGCGGTGCAGGAGGGGGACACGCTGACCATCGGCGGGCAGGCGTACCGCGTGACCGTGCGGCGCGGCTTGCTGGACATGGAGCAGCAGGCGCTCATCCGGCGCAAGGACAGCGAAATCCCGCAGGGCGTGCCGTCGATGCAGTGCGCTTTGCGGGTGTCGGACGGGAAAATCCGCGAAGATGTGCGGCGCGACGTGGAAAATCAGCTGAACGGACGCGTGATTTTCGGCAACGTGCCGGAGATTCCGACGGGGATGATTCGCTGCGTGTACCCGGACGAAGCGAACCGCGCCGCGCTGGACAAACAGCGGGCGAATCTGCGATTGTACACCATTTTCGCCCTCCTGATTTTCCTGTACGTCACCTTGCAGACGACGAACACGGCGCGGTGCTTCGCCAGCCGGACGGCGCGCGAATGGGCAATGCTGCGCCTGTTCTGCGGGACGTGCATCAGCAGGGTGATTTTCTTTTGCGGTACGCTGATGTGCGCGTTCGCGGGCGTGCTGCTTGCGTGGGGGCTGCTGCCGCTATTTTTCCGCGCGATTGGGTCGGGATTCTATGTGCCGCAGGAGTCAGCAGCGGCGCTGCTGGAAATGCTGCCCCTGCTGGCGCTGCTCAGCCTCGTGATGACGCGGGCGGCGCTGCGCCCAAAGGCGCTCGTGCAGCAGCTTTCGGGCGCGTAAGGGAGGGAGAACATGCGATTCGCACTTTGTCAGGTGCTTCGGCGGCTGATGTCCCGGAAGGGGCGCGGCATTCTGGAAATGTTCCAGATGATTTTGAGCTTCTTTCTGATGACTTGCTGCCTGAACCTGTTTCTTTCGACCTCGGCGCTGGGGGCGCGGGAGGACATCAGCGACCATACCGTTTCGCGCATCCAATGGACGCAGCGGACAAGTGGCGGGCTGCTTCAAAACGGCTATGCGGGGTTTTCGCGCGACGATTACGAAGCCGTCCGCACAGTATCATCCGCCGAACTGGTTTATGCGACGTGGTACAGCACGCTCGTTCAGCCATCCGCGCGAACGGAAGCGTTCAAGGAGATTTTTCTGATTTTCGCGCCGCGTGATTCACTGCCGCTTCTGGGCGAAATCACCCTCGCCGATGCGGATATGCCGATTTACCACGCATCCGCCGTCGGACTGTCTGCCGAAGCCGCCGATGCACTGGCGCGGGCGCAAACGGCAGGCGAATGCTACGCGCTGAACCCCGGCAGTATCGCCCAGAACCTCCTGCGCAACGGCTACGCACGCGAGGACATTTCGCTGACGAACGTGTTCGCCGTGCCGATGGAGTACATGGCGGATTTCGACGCGGCGGACACGCTGGGCGTTTACCTCACGGCAGATTTTGCATCAGCGGACGCGCAAGTCATCGTCTGCCTGCTCTACCAGCATCACCCGACCGGCATCGAATACTGCGTCCTGCCGATGAACAGCCGGATGACCGTCAGCCTAGACCGCGCGAGCGATCAGGCGCGCGATTTTATGATGTACTCGACGATTCTGCTGGCAGCGGTGTCGATTGGGCTGATTGGCTCGATGCTGACGTGCTGGTCAAAGCGGAAGAAGGAATATGCCGTGCTGCGCTGCCTTGGCGTGCCGGAAACGACGCTGTCGTTCGAGAGTGTGATGGAGATGGTGATTCCGTTCCTGCTTTCGGGGGTCATCGGCGCAGTGCTGGGGGCGATTGCGTCACCTCATATCACAGTGGGAGAAGTCGCCGTGCATGGGAACATACAGGCGATTGTCGCACCGATTCTCTTTGCCACGGTGGCTGGCGCGCTGTTGTCCCTGATTCTCCTGCACCAGCAGCGGCATGTCGTGCTGGCGGCGGTACTGCGGTACAATGAGTAAAGGAGCAACACATGATTCAGCTTTCAGAAGCAAAGAAAATCTACGGAACAGGCGAAAGCACCGTCCACGCGCTGTCCGGCATCAGCCTGAACATTCAAAAGGGCGAATTTGTCGCCATCACCGGCAAATCCGGCTGCGGCAAAACAACGCTGCTCAACATCATCGGTCTGCTCGATAATCTGACCGAAGGACACTATACCCTCAACGGTCAGGACGTTCGCCACCTCTCCGACAAGGCAAAAGCCCGCCTGCGCTTCCAAACCTTCGGCTACATCTTCCAGTCCTTCAATCTCCTTTCCTCCCACACCGTGGCGGAAAACGTGGCGCTGCCGCTGGGTTACGCGGGCGTGCCGAAGCAGGAACGTCTGGCGCGTGCGGCGGAAATGCTGCGCAAAGTTGGTCTGCTGGATAAGATGAAGGCGTATCCGAACGAGCTTTCCGGCGGACAGCAGCAGCGTGTGGCGATTGCGCGTGCGCTCATCAACCACCCGCCCATCATTCTGGCGGACGAACCGACGGGAAATCTTGATAGCCGCAGCAGTGCGCAGATTATGGATATTCTGGCAGAATTGGCGGATGAAGGGGCGACGCTGCTGCTCGTGACGCACGATGCGGGGGTGGCACGGAGGGCAGGGAGGAGAGTGAGGATGGAGGACGGTGGAATCAGCGAAGAGGGCTGATACGTCCTTGTTATTGCGGCTGTGTTTAACGAAATTGTGTAATAACAAATGAGTGTAGAAAAAATTGATATGTGCAGTATAAAAACGATTGACATTGAATAAAGTATAGTGCGCATGATTTCAATGGATGCAGCGCGGAGATAAGGAGAAATAACGATGGGCACACTCAATATCTACAAGATTGACAATGATAAGCTGCAAGATTTGATGCAGACGCTGAATCAAAAAATGCAGCAGATGGGTACACAAACGATACCGGAGCCAATCGGCGAGACAAGAGAAAATCAACCGATAAGATGTGAACTTTACTATGCGCAGCAAGAGAATACCGTTTCACTTTCTTGGAACTGGGTGTTAGCGGCATTTGATCAAGAGAGCGTAAGGACAAATCCTTTGCCCAAGGCAGTTGTGCTGTTGAAAAAAGAGAATGGTGCGGTTTACGCCATAACATTTGGACACGCATTCTTCTTAATTGATAAATTTTGTGACCGGGATTTTGGATTTGTGTTTGCCAGAAAAATGAATTTCCAAGAAATAAAAACAACAACGCTTACAGCACCCAATTCGCATCGAAATAAAATGGTGAACACCTATGTCAATTATGAAGAATTGGACTTTGACAGCGGCGAATCTTATGCAAAACTGAAAGCGAAAGCAGAATTGCCGGATGAATTTACGCTGTTTAAGCCAATGGTGGAAATTGGAACGTCAATTCGCGTAGATGGTGCAGAAAACTCACTTGAACGGGCAACTGCCATCATTGCATATATTGAAAATATCGTAGACACAGAGGCAGATAAGCATAAAATTCCTGTATTTACGCACATTAAAGATCAAGAAAGGAAACGGTCTCTGAATGAAAGACTAAATTTGTTTGTTGAGACGCGGCATGAAATTCATGTATCGGAATTGGAGGTAATTGGCGCAACAGAAGTTTTTAATCACAACGACTACGAATTTGTCCTAAAATACAGACGATATAAGGAAACAGTAACGTCACTTTCTGATGATGTGCTTCGGAGTTTCTGCGAAGCGAATCATATTCCTTTAACAGAAGCGCTGAATATCGCTGTGTACAGTGAGTGCGATGGTATGGTTTTTGCTCCAGTATGCGTAAGGGATATGATAGATTACACGGATGATCAGGAACGATGCCTGCTGTCCCAAGGACAATGGTATCAATATAATGATGATTATCTCAGCTATCTGCAAGCGTCAATTAGTGAAATCACTACTTACTACGAACCGCAATACGACTTTTCGGAAGAAAAGTATAACACTTTTATTGAAACGAAATTGCTTGCGGAGCGAACAGAACTCCGGTATTCGGGTAAGAGTGATAAGGAAATCCGAGAGCAGTTGCAAAAGAAATACTATGCAGAACGTGTGTTTAACCTTCTTATGGAGCGGGATTATGGATTTGAAAACCATGATCGCGTTACAGTTCCTGTTGGCAACGGAACGGTTGAAATCATGGATCTCTACAAGGCAGAGACAATGTTTGCGGTCAAAATTGGTAGCACATCGGGAAAGTTGTGCTATGCTGTTGACCAATCACTGGAAGCTCTGAAATTGTACAAGCATAATCAACTGGATAATATGCCTGTAATTAAGTCGGTGGCGATTTGGTTTGTTCTTGATAGAAGCAGACATATTGAGAATGAGGATGGCAAGCCTGATATTAACCGGCTTGACATGCTGATGCTGAAAAATCGGCTTGACCAATGGAAGAAAGAAGTCAGGTTGCAAGGGTATACGCCTATAGTATATGTGAATTATAGAACGAGGTGAGTTGTTTCGTGAAGGAATAGAGAGGGGCTGTGAGAATATGCCCTTTTAAATGCGGTTGAATAAGACTTGCGTTTGGACTACTTCTGGTCTGTGTTTCTTTGACACAGCACCACGATGCGTACCCACAATCGTACCCACAACGGAGTGGTATTCCATGTGATTTGCTAAGCTGCAAATGCTGATTTTGGTTTCAGAATGTTACCATATGGTACTGATTGGAACGCAACGGGAAATGTGTTCTCCGCTTCGAATCCGGCACGGGTTTGCCCTTTTTCCGCACAATCTCGCCGTTTGCGTCGCGCTCCGGGCGTTCGACAACAATCTTGTTGTAGCCAAATTCTTCGGTGGCAAAAATCTTGCTTTCGCAGTATACGCCCGCTTTGTCGCCGTAAATGCCGCCATCCACAAAAGGCGTGTACGCCGACACAATCAGCTCACGGTCTCTGTCGGCAATATCGTTGCGCTTTGTGCCGATGGACTTGCGGCGCGGCGTGAAGCAGTGGGATGCGTCGATCAGCTGCACCTTGCCCGCACGGGCAAGCGACTTGTTCTTGTTCAGTACCCAAATGTAGGTGCTGATGCCCGTGTTCATGAACATGTCGGTGGATAGCTGGATGATGCAGTCCAGCCAATCGTGTTCCAGAATATAGCGGCGAATCTCGGACGGACCGCTTCCAGCGTCGCCGGAGAAAAGCGGCGAACCGTTCTGAATAATCGCCATTTTGCCGTGCTCATCCAGCTTCTTCAAGCCGTTGAGGACAAACAGCTGCTGTCCGTCGCTGATTTTGGGCAGACCGGGCGCAAATCGCCCTTCGTCACCCTTTTCAGCTTCCTTCTCCACGGCTTTTTGCTCGCGCTTCCAGTCGATGCCGAATGGCGGGTTGGAGATAATGTAGCGGAAGGTATAGTCGGGGAATTTGTCATCGCTGAGCGTATCGCCAAACCGCATGTTGTTGGGATTGCCGCCGCGAATCATCATGTCCGCCTTGGCAATGGCGAAGGTGGAGGGGTTGAACTCCTGCCCGAAGCAGGTGACTTGCATCTCCGGGTTCAGGTCATGAATGCGCTCCTCCATGCAGGAAAGCATCTGGCTGGTGCCCATCGTCATGTCGTAGACCGTGATGTTCTCCTGCCTGCTCATGTCCGCGCCGGACAGCAGCAAATCTGTCATCAGGTAGATAATGTCGCGGCTGGTGAAATGCGCACCAGCTTCCTCGCCGAAGGACTCCGAAAACCGCCGCACCAAATCCTCGAAAATATAGCCGCAATCTACGGCGCTAATCTTATCCGGACCAAGATAGCCCTTCTGACTGCCAAATTCCTTGATGACGAGATACAGCGTGTTGCTCTCCACCATGCGCTTGATGATGCTGTCGAACTCGAACTTCGCCAGCACATCCTGCACATTTGCAGAAAAGCCATTGAGATAATCGCGGAAGTTGCTCTCGATATTCTCCGGATCAGAAAGCAGACGCTCGAAAGTGAACTTGCTGGTATTATAAAACTGGTAGCCCGATGCGCGACGCAGAAAGCCGTCCGTCACCGCCAGCTTTTGCACCTTCTCCCATGTGTCCAGCACGGCCTGATGCGTTGGCAGCAGACAGTCATGAAAGCGCTTCACGACGGTCATGGGCAGGATAACCAGCCCATATTCGTGGGGCTTGAAAGGCCCGCGAAGTAAATCTGCGACGTTCCAAATCATCGTCGCTTTTTCGGCAATATTCGTGCCGACGGTGGAGAATCGTTCGTTGCTCATAAGTGCGCTGCCTCCTGATAATGCGAACAGCCATCCAGCAAAGCGGCATGCCGTTGCGTGCGATACCGACTGCGGTAGAGGAAAAGACTTCTTTTAGTTAGTATAGCACAAATACGGGAATTTGGCTACCACTGTGAATGAAACAATGAAATAAAAAAATCAAAAAGCAACAGTAGCGGTAAGAAGTTGCGTTTACTCTGGAAATTCTCTCATCTATAGTTTAAGATTATAGCTATTAAATTAAACAAAACCGCTTGACAAATTTCACCCAACTGAATATAATAAAAATGGTGTAGTATAAAATGTATGTGGATATGAGGTGCAATCATTGAACGTATTCAACACAGCTCAAGAAACCGTCCCCGAACGTAACGTAACGTCACGCTCAGTACGGAGCTTATGTAAAGAGAACAACGAGCTCAAGGTATCGCGAATGAATCGCATTCTGATTATTCCTAAAGATACAAAAAAGCTGATAGGCATTAGCTATACTCCAAAAAATGGGAATGGAATAGTGACTCAAAAAACATTGATCATCGGTTATGCCATGGGCGAGGTGCGTGTGTTTGTTGAGAGTGGTTTTGTATGGAAATAACTGCGGCTTCCGTAAAAGGTTACCTTGAAAAGATAAACGTATTTTCGAATGGTACACTTTTAACAAGAATGTGGTTACCCAAACGCACGTTCTACAGGCTGTAAGATTTCAGTAGATAGAACGTGTTCGTAATATTAAGCAAGACCAAGAAGTAAATGCTATCTCTGAAGCATGTGGATTAACCGTGTAATAATCTGAAAGTGCAATTGAGAAAGGAAATAAAAAATATAAAATCTCAAAACAAAATTATATGGTGAGCAACTTTCAGAAATAGACTTGTAGCAGTTTGAAAGAGCGCAATAAGGAGGATAATAGCATGACCTATGCTGCTATAGATTTATTTTGTGGAGTCGGTGGACTAACTAAGGGACTTGAACAAGCGGGTATTAATGTTGTTGCTGGAATTGATTTTGAGCCAAGTTGTCAATACGCATATGAGAAAAATAATAACGCAAAGTTTATTCAACGCGATATAACAACTTTAACGCCGAAAGAATTAGGTGCGTTATATCCAGATAATCTTGATATACATATTCTGGCTGGATGTGCACCATGTCAGCCGTTCTCTAAGTATACTCAGAGATACCGTAAAGACGGATATAAGGATGAAAAGTGGCGCCTTTTGTACTCGTTCGGGTCACTTGCAAAAGCGATATGCCCCCAAATAATTGCAATGGAAAACGTGCCAGAACTTAAAAAAACGACAATTTTTACGGATTTCACAAAAGAACTGCAAAAATGTGGTTACCATGTTTTTTATCAAATAGTGTATTGCCCTGACTATGGGATTCCTCAAAGCAGAAGAAGGCTAGTCTTTTTAGCTTCGTTATTGGGCGAAATCAGTCTTCTACCCGCTACCCATACTCCGGATAATTATGTTACAGTAAAAGAAGCTATTGGAAATTTACCGCTATTAGTTGCTGGAATGACAGATCCTGATGACTTGCTGCACTCAGCGACAGCTCTTTCCGAAAAAAATTTGAAACGCATCCGGCAGTCTATACCGGGTGGAACTTGGCGAGATTGGGATAAAGAATTACAACTCAAATGTCATAAAAAAAGTTCGGGGAAAACATATCCATCTGTTTATGGGCGGATGTTATGGGATGCGCCATCGCCCACCATTACAACACAGTTTTATGGCTATGGAAATGGTCGCTTTGGTCATCCTGCTCAAGATCGCGCGCTATCACTTCGAGAAGGGGCAATTCTTCAGTCATTCCCGAAAGACTACAAATTTATTAGTCCAACCGATATACTCAATAAGCGTAAACTAGGGTTACAAATTGGAAATGCAGTTCCTGTACGATTAGGAAAAGTAATTGGACTCAGTATTATAGAGCATATTCGGAGGTATGACAATGGCAAAGAAAAAAGTAACGCCTGAGCAAATTGAGGTTGCAGAACGCCAATTAAAAGAGCTGCAACGCCAGGTAGAGTATGATACGAAAGACTATACACTTGAGTTACTGTTAGATAAGTTTGAAAAAGATGAATTCTTTATTCCGAATTATCAACGTCAGTTCGTATGGAAAGAAAACAATCGCTCCTTATTTATAGAATCTGTATTACTTGGATTACCGATTCCGTTTATGTTTTTTGCAGACTGCGAAGATGGACGTCTTGAAGTTATTGATGGAGCTCAACGAATTCAAACAATACGAGAATTTGTTAAGAATAAAATGAAACTTGGTAAGCTTACTAAACTTACGGAGTTGGATGGATTTGGTTTTGAGGACTTATCTACAGCGACGAGAAGAAAACTTCTCAATAGAACTTTTAGAGTTGTAGTGCTGGACGAAAAAACCACAACGGATATTCGACAAGATTTGTTTAATAGAATTAACACTTCCGGTGTTAGAGCATCTGATTCTGAAGTTCGTAGAGGATCGTATCCGGGAAAGCTAACAACTTATATTGAAAAATGTTGCCAAAATAAATTATTTATTTCTCTATGTCCGATTTCTAAAAGTAAAGCTGCTCGTCAAGAAAGATTTGAGTTAATTTTAAGATTCTTTGCTTACTTGAATGAATATAAGCATTTCGAGCATGATGTCAAGCTATTTTTAGATAATTTTTTGGCTAATAATCTAGAATTGTTTGATGAGCAGCAGTATGAAAAAGACTTCGAAAGTATGTTGAATTTCGTAAAAGAAAAATTCCCATTTGGATTTGCTAAATCTCAAAATGCCACTACTACTCCTCGTGTACGTTTCGAAGCAATTTCTGTCGGTGTAGCTTTGGCACTACGCGATTACCCAAATTTGGACGTAGATAACGTTGACTGGCTCGACTCGAGTAAGTTCAAAGAACTTACGACCTCTGATGCTAGCAATAATGAAGGAAAACTTGCTGCACGTATTGAATATGTTAAAAACAAACTTATTGAGGCAAAAGTAAATGAGTGCGATGCATGATGTCCTTGAAGACCGAAAAAGTGAAATTGAATTTTATTATTCGGTTATGGTAGATATTGACAACAATTCCAATGACACTTTACGAACGGTTGATAATCAGCGATTCTTTCGTATTATGAAATCCAATTTTCTTCTAATGCTCTATAATCTTGTTGAAGCAACGTTTACTACTGGTATGCTGGAAATATATGATCAACTAAAATCTGATGGATGCTCATACGCTAATGTTATTGACGAGATTCAAAATATATGGAGAGATTACAAAATTAAAGAAGTCTATAAATCGGATTCGAGTTTATCGACATATACAAAGCGCGTGCAAGGAATTGTACTTGATATCACACAAAATACACCATTAGTTCTTTCTAAAAGTATGATGGGCATCAATGGTAATCTTAATGCAAGGCAGATTAAGGCTATCTGTGATAAACATAGAATTCGCTATTGCGTATCTGACGATCAATTAGTTTTAGAAAAAGTCAAGAAGAAGCGTAACTCTCTGGCACATGGAGATGAAAGTTTTAGCGTGTGCGCTAGAGACTTAACTATTTTGGATTTGGAGTCAATCAAGGATAAAGTTATTCTTTTTATTTCGGGGATTGCTACAGGTATGGAGAAATATTGTGCTGAGAAACAGTACTTAAGAGCACGGTGATTTCCTGCATGTATCGTATAATCCGCATGTTTAGCAGCTGCTTGCTTTTCATATACTACAAGTTGCATGCTTCTGCTGCTGATAGCATCCAATGATAGCTTTTTGATAGCAGACAATGGAATGACGAGTAGACTTGAAATAATAGGTATAAATAAGACTGAAAGAAATTAAATCCACTATACAAAAAGCCTTAAAATACACTTTAACTTAGCGAGTGGGAATAATGGCAAAGTGGATGTGAAGGGCTGCAAAACCTTGAAAACACGCACTTTTTCAAAACAGGATTGCCTGTTTGGTAGCAAGATGATAGCAGCCGCGGCGTTCGTGCTATTCTGATGTGTCGGATGGCGCGAATGGCTTGCGGGTGCTGGAATATAACTTTATAGGATGAAAAAGGCTCTGCTGACTTCCGTGAAGGAAGAACGGCAGAGCCTTTTGCTATTACTCGGATTGATTTGTAGGGAAATTGGTGAATATATCGGGGGGATATGGTGCCAGTGACCGATACCTCATTTGTGCGGTGTTGCCTTAAAATTTTACCATTGAGAGTATTGACAAAATAGAGGAACTTATGTACACTAAATATGAAGTTCAACCGTTCAAATTTAATATGAAGATGGAGAGATACTATGAAGAAGTGGTACGCGAAGTCGAAGCGTCCCGGACGCAAGCAGGTGGAGGTGAAGGAACATCTTTGCGCGGTGGGAGAATTGAGCAAAGAGTATGGAAGACAACTGGGGATGGAAAAAGAAGCGGAAATGGCCGGAACGGTTCATGATGCTGGCAAGCTCACAGATAAATTCCAAGATGTTTTGGAAGGAAACGCATCCAGAGTAGACCATGCAAGGGTGAGCGCTGCGTTTTTGCGGTGGTTTCTGATTGCTACACATAAATGCACAAGTAAGGAGATTGCAAGTACCAATTACGCGCCCATTTTAGAGGCAATCAATGCACATCATGGAACGCTGCTCTGCTACGACCAGCTGAAGTATTCGCTGCGTGAATGCATGACAGAGCAAAAGTGGTTGGAAGGCAATGATGGAAAGGAGGTTGCATTAACAGGAAAAGAAAATTACCGTGTGCTTGCGGAGATATTTCATGAAGAACTTCCGCAGTGGGAATGTCCTGAACCTAAGATCATGACGCTTGGGGAAGAAGAACGGATGCTTTGGTCGCGAATGCTGCTTTCTTGCTTGGTGGATGCAGATTACACCGCATCAGCGGAAGAGGATGGAGAAATCATCCCGGAACCGCCGAAATGTGATGCGGAAAACTGGCTGGAGCGCTTAAATGCGCATCGGGCGGAATTAGCAAGAAACTCAACAGCTGATAAAAAACTCAATGCACTGCGGAATGTGTTGTTTGAAACGTGCGGCAGGGCGGGGGATCATGCGCCGGGGATTTACACCCTGACAGCGCCTACTGGCACAGGAAAAACGCTGGCCTTGCTGCATTTTGCGCTGCGCCAATGCCGCAAGAATGGTCAGCAGCGAATCATCATTGTGCTGCCGTTTATTACGCTGACGGAACAGAATGCAATTGAATATCGGAAAATCCTTGGGGATGACGTTTTGCTGGAAGATCATAGCCAACGGCAGCTGACAGAAGAGCAGCGAAAGTTTGCACAGCGCTGGGATATGCCAGTCATTGTGACCACATCCGTGCGATTTTTCGAGGGGCTGTTTGCGGCAAAAGCCCCGAATCTTCGGAAACTGCATCGGTTGGCGAATTCTGTAATCATTTTCGATGAAGCGCAGAGCTTGTCTGCAGAATTGTTTCCTGCGACGCTCAAAACCATTCAGGCGCTTTGCAATCTGCCGAAGAAAAATGTGACGATGCTCTTTTCTACGGCGACACAGCCGGATTATCAATCAATCCCTAATCTTACTTGGCATGCTACGGAGATTTGTCCGAACCATGCCGATATGTATCAGCAACTTCGCCGCGTTCAGGTGACATGGCGAGTTTTGCCGAATGAGAGAATCTCGTGGGAAGAAATTGCGCAGAAAATGGCGGCACAGCGGAGCATCTGCACCATTGTGAACATGAAAAAGCACGCGAAGAAGCTGTTCGATGCGCTGAAATTGGTATGTGAGACGGAATCAGTATTCTACATCACGACGGAATTGTGTCCGGCACATCGGCGCGTCGTGATAGAGCAAGTCAAAAAGCGGCTGCGCGACGGCTTGCCTTGCCGTGTGGTTGCGACGCAGTGCATCGAAGCGGGGGTGGATTTGGACTTTGACAGCGTTTTCCGCGCGCTGGCCCCGCTGGAATCAATCATTCAGGCGGCAGGACGTTGCAATCGAAACGGCCGCCATCCCGAAGGCGGGCAAGTGCTTGTGTTCCTTCCGGATGAAGACAATCTGTATCCAGATAATTGGTATAGCAAAGCGGCAATGCTGGTTAAAGAACTCAATGATGAGAAACCGATTGACCTGATGAATCCGAGCGACATTCAGCGCTACTATCAGAAGCTCTTTTGGAAGCTGAAAGGGAAGAAGGAGCTGAGCGAGGCCATCCAAATGCAGGATTATGCAGGAGCTGAGAAAAACTATCGCATCATCAAGAATGACGGCGTGCAGGTGCTTGTGCCATATGAACCTGAAAACAAGCTGTTTGAGAAGCTGAAGGAAGAAGCCTTGGAAAACGGCGTGACGGCGAAGTGGATGCATGAAGCTGCAAAGCTGTGCGTGACGGCATATGCGAATGATGACTTCAGCCGTTACGCAGAGCAGCTGTATTTTGCGGGTAGGCGGAATGAGAGCAGGCAGCCATCCGGCTATTGGGTGCTTCGCAGGAAGGATGATTATCATATGGATACGGGGATGCAGTTGCAAAACGACCTCCCAATATGGTGAAAAAATGCTTATATACCAGATTTGCCATTGACAATTCATTCGATTTACGTTATATTTGTACTGACAGCTTGAAACACTGATAGGCTAACAAGCTGAGAATTGAAATAGTACAAAGATAATGCTATCCTCTCTGCTGATTTGGCAGAGAGAAGAACATGGAGGTGATGAAAAATCATGGAGATTTCAGTGACCGTTTGGGGTGACTTGGCGTGCTTCACTTCGCCGACAACGAAAGTAGAAAGGCTTTCGCAGGCAGTCCCAACACCATCAGCAGCACGAGGCATACTGTCAAGTATTTACAGCAAAAGGACAGAATTTTTTTGGATGGTGACAAAAATTGAGGTACTGAAGCCGATTCGCTATATCAGCGTCAGGCGCAATGAAGTGAAAGACAAGTTAGGGAATGACATGCAACCAATTGACACAAATGATCCAGACAAGCGAACACCGCGGCAAACGGTTTTCCTGTATGATGTCCGCTACCGCATTACCGCGCAGATTGTGCCGCGGCCGGATTATCATGGTACGGTGGAGCAGCTGTATGCACAGGCTGAACGGCGAATTGAAGGTGGCAAGTGCTTTTGCCAGCCTGCGCTCGGCTTAAGGGAATGCGTTGCGTACTTTTCTGAAAGTGACCCGAACGAAAAGCCGATTCAGCAAGACATGGATTTGGGCTTGATGGTGTACGACATTTTTGACCTGCATGACGCGGAGGTTCGCAAGAAAACGCGGACAAGGCTGTCCCTGTATCATGCGGTGATGAAGCAGGGCGTCATTGAAGTGCCGCCCTATGATAGCCCGGAAGTCTTGAAGGGGGATGCGATATGCTGAAACCACTGTATGATTATGCAATGCGTTACCAGCTGCTGCCGCCTCCGGGCATGGTGAAAAAGACGGTAAAGGCATGGGCTTGCCTTGGCGCAAATGGCACGTTCCTTGGCGTGAGGCAGGACGGCGAGGATGAATACTTTTGCCCTGACATTGGCAGCTTGGCGAATGGCAAAGACAAGTGCAATGTGCTGGTAGAAAAATACGAGGTTGTTTTCTGGAAAGATACGCCGGAAAGCAAAGTTGAGCAAAGAGAGGAAGGCAAAAAGCCGAAAGACAACACGCTCAAGCATCGATACTTTCTTGCTTCTCTTCAGCAGGCAGCGCAGAAAGTACCGGAATTGTCAGTTTGCGTGCATTTGCTGGAGGACGAAACTTGCTGTGAACAGGTCCGGCAGGAACTGCTGCGGCTGAAGCTGAAGCCATCAGACCGCGTTTCATTTGAAATTGCAGGAACACCTATTGTCGAAATTCCGGAGGTGCAGGAATGGTGGCGGGAGTTTCGTCAGCAGTTCGCGCAGCATGGCGCGGCAGAAAGCTTGTGCCTGATTACTGGAGAAAAAACGATGCCGGTTGCTACCCTGCCGCCAATTAAGGGACTTTTGCAAGTTGGCGGACATGGACGCGGTGATGCGCTGTTTTGCTTTGACAAGCCAGCATTTTGCTCGTACGGGCTAAAGCAATCGGCGAATGCGCCTGTTTCTGCGGAATCAATTGACGCGGTGAAAGCGGCGCTTGACCATCTCATGTCAAGCGAAACGCTTTCGCCAACGTTGGCGGGAATGCGCTTTGTCCATTGGTTTGACTGCTATGTTCCTGCGGAATGCGACCCGATGCAGCAAGCACTGGATGGCGATCCTAAGAATCAGGGAACAGAACAGCAGACGGAAGATGATGATGGATACGACGACGATGAAGAATTTGATGAAACGGTAGAAGCACCGTCAAATCCTGATGCTAAACGCGATATTGCAGCCAAACGCATCGAGAGCATTGAAAGCGGAGCAGCGACAACCGCGATTCCAGCCAGCACGCAGTATTACATTCTCCTGCTGTCCGGCGTTACAGGGCGTGTCATGGTTCGCAGCTACGACCACGGGAATTACGGCGAACTGGAGGAGAGCATCCAGCAATGGCGAAATGACTTGCAAATGGTCGATCTCGGTGGAACGGGATTCACAAAAATTAATTCGCTGAAAGCAATGATGATTCGTCTGATGCCGCGGCAAAAGAGCGAAAAGAACGTTTTCAAGCGGATGGACAAGGAACTTTCAGGAATTACGCCAGCGGTGCTGCACGCAATCTTGACGGACAGTATGCTGCCGGATTCCGTGGCGGTTCGTGCGCTGCGATACATTCGCAATCAAATGGCCAGTGCCAGCGAAGAAGATAAACATGCGCCCGTGCCCGATGCAATGTGCTGCCAATGGCTGAAAGTATGGCTGATTCGGAAAAACAATCGAAAGGAAGGCGTGATAGAAGCTATGTATCAGGCGGAAAATACGAATGTTGCGTACCGCTGCGGCGCGTGGGTCGCCGTGTATGCGAGTATGCAGCAGTTTGCAATGAGAGATGTTCAGGCAGGTATTGTACAGCGCTACTATGCATCTGCTTGTCAGATGCCGGCACTGGTGCTGGGGCAGCTGTCAATTCTCTCCGTACCGCACCAGGACAAAATCAAGGGCGACTATCTGAAGATGTATCTGGAAATGCTGGATAAGGTGACTTGTGACATTGGGGAAATCCCCACCATGCTGAACTTGGAGCAGCAGGCTTACTTTGCGCTGGGGTATCGCCAGATGACGGCGGAATTGAACCGGAAACGCAATGAACTGTGGAAATTGAAGAAAGAACAGAAAGCTGCGGCAGAAACGGACGAGGAGGAATAAGAAAATGGCACTGCAGAACCGTTACGAATTTATGTACTATGTTGCTTGCACCAATGCCAACCCGAACGGCGACCCGGATATGGGCAACATGCCCCGGATTGACCCGCAGACCATGCAGGGATTTATCACCGACGTGGCCACAAAACGCCGCATTCGCAACTATATTGAGATTGCTTATCCGGGCGTGCCGGGCATGGGGATTTTCGTGCAGAAGGCGGTGAATCTGAATAAGCAGATTGCGCTGGCAAAGCGCGAAGCAGGGATTGAAGGTGCGAAAGAAAAAAATCCGGTTTATGCGGCGCGCAGAAAGGCGTGCGAACTCTTCTATGATGTGCGCACCTTTGGGGCTGTGATGTCTACTGGCCCCAATGCGGGGCAAGTCCGCGGTCCTGTTCAACTTGCTTTCGGCAAGAGTTTGGATTCGGTACTGCCGCTGGACATATCCATCACGCGCATGGCGGCGGCATTGGGCGGAAATGACAAATCCTACGAGGAATATGAGAAAGCGGAACAGGAAGCGTCTGAAGATAAGCTGCGCACGATGGGACGCAAGCAGATTATCCCCTTTGGTCTGTATGAGGTGCGTGGCTTCATCAGCGCGAATCTTGCAGCGGAAACGGGATTCGATGAAGCTGATATGAAGGCGCTGTTTGAGGCGATTCTCAACATGTATGAGCATGACCGTTCGGCGAGCAAGGGCGAAATGGAGGTTGTTTCTCCGCTCATCATCTTCAAGCACGAAGGAACGGATACGAATCCTGAACAGCGCGCACGTCAAGCCAAATTGGGCTGTGCACCGGCGCATAAACTCTTTGAACTGGTGACGGTGCAGAAGAAGATGGATTTCCCCCGCAATTATCGTGACTATGAAGCAAAGGTGGCGCTGGATAAGGTGCCTGCGGGGGTACGGATGGGCTTTTTGAGCAATCCTTATGGGGAAATTGTCTGGGATGAACTGCCGCAGGGAGAAAGCTGGTTTACCCGTGGATGACGAGCAGGAGTATCTTCCGTTATCGTGGCTGTCGCAGGCAGATTACTGTCTGCGGCGCGCCGCGCTGCTGCTGAATGAACGTGTGTGGGTAGAAAATGTCGAGACGGCGAAAGGTCGCGCCGAGCATGAACGGGTTCATACACAGCGCGTGGAGCGCCGCGGCGATTTCGTGAAGCTCTACGAGAACAGTGTCTTTTCGGACGAAATGCAAATCAGCGGAAAATGCGACTGCATTGAAGCGGTGCGGGATGAAAACGGCTGCACGATTCCCGCAGTGGATTTCCCGGTGCGGCTGCTGCCGGTGGAGTACAAGCATGGGAAGATACGCGATGAATCAGAATACAAGATTCAGCTTTGCGCGGAGGCGATGTGCTTAGAGGAAATGTATCACACGACGATCCCGGCAGGTGCGTTGTTCTACATTACCGCGCATCGCAGAGTGGATGTGGAACTTGATGAAGCGCTGCGTGAACAGGTACGGCAGACTGTGCAGAAACTCTGGAAAGTCCGCCGCGAAATGCTGATTCCGTCGGCAGCTTACGGCCCGAAATGCAAACGTTGCTCGATGCAGGAATACTGTATGCCGAAGGTAAAAACATCCGCGAAGGAATATTGCAAGGCGCTTCTTCTTGAAGCAGAGAGGGTGGAGACGGAATGAAAAAATTACTGGAAACCCTCTATGTGACAACGCCAGACAGCTACCTTTTCTGCCGCAACGAGAATATCTGCGTGAAAATTGGCGGCGAAGAGAAAGCAAGCGTGCCAGCGGTAATGCTGGACGGAATCGTGTGCTTTGGGGAAATGACAGTCTCCGCGCCGCTGATTGGTTTCTGCGCTGAGCACGGGATTACGCTGACGTTCCTATCGTCGAATGGACGCTTTTACAGCCGCATTTGCGGGCCGGTCAGCGGCAATGTGCTGCTGAGAAAAAAGCAGTATCAAGCGCTGGATGATGATGACTTCCGCATGAAATTCGTGCAGAACCTCCTGGTGGGAAAGCTACTCAACGAGAAAAATGTATTGATGCGCACGGCACGGACGCAGGATGCGGCAACAGCAGAGAGTCTTCGAGCAGCCTGCCAGTCTATTAGCCAGTATGCAGCACAGCTGGAGACATGCGCAAGTGTTGACCAAATGCGCGGCATCGAAGGAGCTGCCGCAAAATGCTACTTTGCGCATTTTGACGACATGATTTCCCCACAATGCCCCTTCCAGTTTGTGGAGCGCAGCAGACGACCGCCGCGCAATGAAGTGAACGCAGTCCTGTCGTTTATGTACACGCTGCAAACGCGGGACATTCAAGCGGCACTTGAAACGGTAGGCTTAGATCCAGCGGCTGGATGGCTGCACACGCTTCGACCGGGACGGCCGTCGCTGGCGCTGGACTTACTGGAAGAGTTCCGAGCGCCGCTGTGCGACCGGCTGGCGCTGTCGCTGTTCAACAAACGTCAGCTGACGGATAAGGACTTTGAGTACGATTCGCTGGCTGTTATGCTGAACGAGCGCGGGCGCAAAACGGTACTTACCGCATGGCGTGACCGAAAGCAGGAAGAAATCACGCATCCGTATCTCGGAGAAAAAATCCAAGTAGGTCTGATTGCTTATGTACAGGCCATGATGCTGGCGCGTGTCTTGCGCGGGGATCTTGATTGCTATCCGCCGTTTGTATGGAGGTGAAAAAATGTTGGTTGTTGTTACTTATGATGTGAATACAGCAACCGAAGCGGGAGCAGCGCGGCTTAGGCGTGTAGCGAAACTCTGCGAACGCTATGGACGGCGTGTTCAGAACTCTGTATTTGAAGTCCTGCTTGATGCAGCACAGCTGACGGCGCTCAAGGCGCAATTGGCAGCGACAATTGATGCAGAACATGACTCCGTTCGCTTCTATCGCCTTGGCAACAGTTACAAGGAGCGCATTGATGTGCTTGGTTGCACTGCGCGCATTGAAGCTGGAGAACTGCTGATGTTATAGCGGAAGCTGAAAACACTCTTTTCAGCGCATGTGAATCATACATGAATGGCCGACCGTCTCGCGCGGTGTGATGTCAAAATTCAAGCGATGATTCTATGAAATATTACCAAAATAATCTCGACAAATTGCGTGGCACTATTGTTAAGCCATGCTGATTTGTAAGGGTTGAACAAAAGATTTGCAGAAATTGCATATCTTTTGCCGTCGCCCCTCGCGGAGGGGCGTGAATTGAAATAATGTCCTGCTTCTTGTAAATCATGTGACCCTTCTTGTCGCCCCTCGCGGAGGGGCGTGAATTGAAATACAAAAGGCAAGAAAACAACACGCAAAACGGCAGGTCGCCCCTCGCGGAGGGGCGTGAATTGAAATATTTTAGTGTCCTTCCTTTCTTTTGTGAGTTATGTCGCCCCTCGCGGAGGGGCGTGAATTGAAATATCAATAGGTTAAATGCAGCGTTCAACCAACGCGTCGCCCCTCGCGGAGGGGCGTGAATTGAAATTTGTCGGCGGTGTGGCGTGCGATCTCGGCGCGCTCGTCGCCCCTCGCGGAGGGGCGTGAATTGAAATCGGCTCCTTGCACCGGCTGATCCAGCAGCCGGACGTCGCCCCTCGCGGAGGGGCGTGAATTGAAATTTTATCAAACATTTTTGTCAGTGTGAGCAGATTGTCGCCCCTCGCGGAGGGGCGTGAATTGAAATGTCCTCCTTGCGGTGTTGGTCGGTGTGTTTCCGGTCGCCCCTCGCGGAGGGGCGTGAATTGAAATCTGATAATTACTTCAAGTCGGTAGGCAGTTGGAGTCGCCCCTCGCGGAGGGGCGTGAATTGAAATGCCCGGAAAGCGTATGTTGCTGTTCGGGAAGCAGTCGCCCCTCGCGGAGGGGCGTGAATTGAAATGATGTCGGCGGTGATGCTTCTCGCCAGATTGCGTCGCCCCTCGCGGAGGGGCGTGAATTGAAATTGTGCCTCGCCTAAGCTGTCGGCGTACACGTCGCGTCGCCCCTCGCGGAGGGGCGTGAATTGAAATACTCTCCGTTCATGTATCGCATAATCGCATCAATCGTCGCCCCTCGCGGAGGGGCGTGAATTGAAATAAGCGCCTCGACGCGATACAGCAGCCCTTCCTCCGTGTCGCCCCTCGCGGAGGGGCGTGAATTGAAATCTCGTTGTTATCTTCAATCCATACGAGCGTTCCTGTCGCCCCTCGCGGAGGGGCGTGAATTGAAATGATTTGCCGAATCCCTTCTCGCTCTCGCGATTGAGTCGCCCCTCGCGGAGGGGCGTGAATTGAAATAAGCGTACAGCGCCTGTTCCGCCGCCGGAGGACGTCGCCCCTCGCGGAGGGGCGTGAATTGAAATTCATTCCGAACCTGTCGAGCGCGAACTTCTACAGTCGCCCCTCGCGGAGGGGCGTGAATTGAAATGCGAAGCCGCGCCGCAGCATCGGTATTTGTTCCTGTCGCCCCTCGCGGAGGGGCGTGAATTGAAATCATTGCTTTTCCTTCCAAGTTTATACAGCTTCGCGTCGCCCCTCGCGGAGGGGCGTGAATTGAAATCTTTTTTAGGCAAGTATACCGCATATGCGGCTTGTCGCCCCTCGCGGAGGGGCGTGAATTGAAATTTTAAGTAAACGATAAAGCGCCGTTTCTGCCTTTGTCGCCCCTCGCGGAGGGGCGTGAATTGAAATATCAATCGTTTTGATTTTTCTCACCCAGTTCCCCCGTCGCCCCTCGCGGAGGGGCGTGAATTGAAATTTTGAGTTCCACACGCTCCGCAGTCCGCTGTGCGTCGCCCCTCGCGGAGGGGCGTGAATTGAAATATTGACGCTGACGGCACGGCATACATTACCAATTCGGTCGCCCCTCGCGGAGGGGCGTGAATTGAAATTGGAGTTGTCAAAATCGACGGCAAACCGAAAACGGTCGCCCCTCGCGGAGGGGCGTGAATTGAAATGCTTTTGTCGCCCTGCCCGATGTATCCCGTCGCGGGTCGCCCCTCGCGGAGGGGCGTGAATTGAAATTGATCCAGCACCGCCATCATGCCGACCGGCAGCGCGTCGCCCCTCGCGGAGGGGCGTGAATTGAAATATGGAGGCATCCGTCGGGTTATTTGCCAGCAGGGTCGCCCCTCGCGGAGGGGCGTGAATTGAAATAGGTACGCGCCCGATTTACACAACAAGTGAAAAGTCGCCCCTCGCGGAGGGGCGTGAATTGAAATAGACTTATCATGCACAGCATTGCGCCACATATCGTCGCCCCTCGCGGAGGGGCGTGAATTGAAATAGGTCGGACGTGCTGGACAGGTCCAGACCGCCGTGTCGCCCCTCGCGGAGGGGCGTGAATTGAAATATATTTGCGATTCAGCCGTGAAGTCGGCTGATCCTGTCGCCCCTCGCGGAGGGGCGTGAATTGAAATTGCCGGAGTGGCTTCCACTGCCTCCGGCGGCGCGTCGCCCCTCGCGGAGGGGCGTGAATTGAAATGTATTCCGACTTATCGAAGTGCAGCTCCAGCTTGGTCGCCCCTCGCGGAGGGGCGTGAATTGAAATAATGGGCAGTTCAGCGTCCCGCGTCTGCAAGGGGTCGCCCCTCGCGGAGGGGCGTGAATTGAAATCGTCGAAGCGGTGCTGGAAGGACTGCTGTTCACGTCGCCCCTCGCGGAGGGGCGTGAATTGAAATGCTTAAAAATATGTATCTTGATAAACCCGTTTTGCGTCGCCCCTCGCGGAGGGGCGTGAATTGAAATTTGCAGGGGAAACGTTGTCGGAAAGCCACAAAGGTCGCCCCTCGCGGAGGGGCGTGAATTGAAATCGGCTTGATGGCGTTCAGCAGATTTAGGAACTCGTCGCCCCTCGCGGAGGGGCGTGAATTGAAATCATCCAGCAGTCGAAGGCGGCCGGGTCGCGGCGGTCGCCCCTCGCGGAGGGGCGTGAATTGAAATTTTTCCAGCGGCGGTTTCTTCTCGTTCACAGACGTCGCCCCTCGCGGAGGGGCGTGAATTGAAATGCGGCGGAAAAGCACCTCACGGCCGCGGAATGGGTCGCCCCTCGCGGAGGGGCGTGAATTGAAATTGGTTGGATGAGGAATCCCTCGACTGGCCGACCAACGTCGCCCCTCGCGGAGGGGCGTGAATTGAAATAGGCTTCCTTGCGCGGGTAGAGCTTGAGAATACGCGTCGCCCCTCGCGGAGGGGCGTGAATTGAAATATTAGCGTGTTATTAACATCGGCAAGCAATGAAGTCGCCCCTCGCGGAGGGGCGTGAATTGAAATATTGAAAAATATGTATCTGGATAAGCCAGTATGTCGCCCCTCGCGGAGGGGCGTGAATTGAAATAGACCAAGCGACTGCGCCGCAAGGTAGCGGGTAGTCGCCCCTCGCGGAGGGGCGTGAATTGAAATATGATAATTGATTGCGGCAGAATGGGCGGAAAAAGTCGCCCCTCGCGGAGGGGCGTGAATTGAAATGAGTGTCGATTCCCGGCACATATTCCCAAGCATTGCGTCGCCCCTCGCGGAGGGGCGTGAATTGAAATGCAAATAACGCCGATAACGTTGTTTTTCTCCACGGTCGCCCCTCGCGGAGGGGCGTGAATTGAAATAATGCTGCCATTCGGGATGGGCGGACGGTGTACGTGTCGCCCCTCGCGGAGGGGCGTGAATTGAAATAACCTGAAAGGCTGCTGCCCGGAGCTGCCGCCGAGTCGCCCCTCGCGGAGGGGCGTGAATTGAAATTGCTGATTGGCGCGCGAGAGTTCCGCCTGAGCGAGTCGCCCCTCGCGGAGGGGCGTGAATTGAAATGTCGGAAGAATGTGCGGATTTCGTGATTTAACAGTCGCCCCTCGCGGAGGGGCGTGAATTGAAATGAGTTTTATCATATCGTTATACAACTTCGCGCCGTCGCCCCTCGCGGAGGGGCGTGAATTGAAATAAGTGCTCCATGATAGTCTCGTTGTAGGCGGAAGTCGCCCCTCGCGGAGGGGCGTGAATTGAAATATGATAGGTATCCGCAATAGCCATCATGTCAGGTCGCCCCTCGCGGAGGGGCGTGAATTGAAATATCCGGGTCGTCGATTGTTTTAATTTTCCGCACCGTCGCCCCTCGCGGAGGGGCGTGAATTGAAATATAAGTACGTCACGCATTGTTTTATCCCTTCTGGTTGTCGCCCCTCGCGGAGGGGCGTGAATTGAAATAAGCAATGGGTTCCCCTCCTCTTCTTCCGTCGCGTCGCCCCTCGCGGAGGGGCGTGAATTGAAATTCGGACTGTCGCGAGATAAGAATTGATGTTGGGGTCGCCCCTCGCGGAGGGGCGTGAATTGAAATCGACACGTCCCTGTCCTGCTCGGCGGAAACGCAGGCGTCGCCCCTCGCGGAGGGGCGTGAATTGAAATCACGCCGCGCTGGTTGTGAGCATCTGGAAGCCCAAGTCGCCCCTCGCGGAGGGGCGTGAATTGAAATCAAATCGGAAATCGACCAAATGGTGACAAATCGTCGCCCCTCGCGGAGGGGCGTGAATTGAAATAACGATAACTGGTACGGAATGTATATCATGCTGGAGTCGCCCCTCGCGGAGGGGCGTGAATTGAAATAGTCCGAGCAATGCGGAAGTATCGCGAAAAGGAAGGTCGCCCCTCGCGGAGGGGCGTGAATTGAAATAATACGGGATTTGTAACAAACTTGGGGGGGCATTGTCGCCCCTCGCGGAGGGGCGTGAATTGAAATACGTCGCGCTGATACTTCGTTTCTGCGCCAGCGCGTCGCCCCTCGCGGAGGGGCGTGAATTGAAATAGCAATCTACAACAAGGCGGATTTTCAGTACGCGTCGCCCCTCGCGGAGGGGCGTGAATTGAAATATACAGTTTCCGCCTGATTTCAGCAGCGTCACGTCGTCGCCCCTCGCGGAGGGGCGTGAATTGAAATTCGGACTGTCGCGAGATAAGAATTGATGTTGGGGTCGCCCCTCGCGGAGGGGCGTGAATTGAAATATCCATCACGCCGGAAGAGGTTACGCGGCGGATGCAGTCGCCCCTCGCGGAGGGGCGTGAATTGAAATAATGCGCTGGTGTCGCGTCCGCTCTCCATGCTGTCGCCCCTCGCGGAGGGGCGTGAATTGAAATTTTTTGTGTGCTAATATATGAAAATAGGGCTTGTCGCCCCTCGCGGAGGGGCGTGAATTGAAATCGGCGAAGCGCTGCGATTATCCGCTGCACGTCGGCGGTCGCCCCTCGCGGAGGGGCGTGAATTGAAATCGTGCTCTTCCTTGGCGATTTTGAACATCTTCGCCAGTCGCCCCTCGCGGAGGGGCGTGAATTGAAATGCGTCAGCTTCTGCGCCCGGATTCGCGCCTGTTCCGTCGCCCCTCGCGGAGGGGCGTGAATTGAAATTTCATTCATCACCAGCGCCCCGGATTTGCTGACGTCGCCCCTCGCGGAGGGGCGTGAATTGAAATAAGAACCGAGGAACGCTTGAAACATCTGCGCCGCCGTCGCCCCTCGCGGAGGGGCGTGAATTGAAATAATCTTGCGGATGCTCATATTGTACTGCATCGACTGCTGTCGCCCCTCGCGGAGGGGCGTGAATTGAAATAATCCGACACTCACCAATAACCTTTCCAGCACCGTCGCCCCTCGCGGAGGGGCGTGAATTGAAATAGAAAGGAGTTGCATCAACATGACCACCACCAAGTCGCCCCTCGCGGAGGGGCGTGAATTGAAATCAGAATGTGATCCAGACCGCCGCTCGCTTTCGCAGTCGCCCCTCGCGGAGGGGCGTGAATTGAAATACGTCCGGGCGCGTCATCTATCTGGTGGAGGGCGAGTCGCCCCTCGCGGAGGGGCGTGAATTGAAAATCTTTAAGTGCATCTTTGATATAACGCATTACGTCGCCCCTCGCGGAGGGGCGTGAATTGAAAAATCTGCCCGTCAAGCGGCTCTTCCTGCTTTTTCGGTCGCCCCTCGCGGAGGGGCGTGAATTGAAAGGGACTGCGTGATGAAGTAGTGTTCACGCCCATGTCGCCCCTCGCGGAGGGGCGTGAATTGAAATTTGCCGTCGCGCCCCTGATATACATTGCAGCTTACGTCGCCCCTTGCGGAGGGGCGTGAATTGAAATAGGCTCAGCGTCGGTTCAGTAACCGTGCTGACCGTGTCGCCCCTCGCGGAGGGGCGTGAATTGAAATTCGTGATGCCACAAGGACGAACGAGAGGCGGAAACGTCGCCCCTCGCGGAGGGGCGTGAATTGAAATAGTCCGTCAATTCGCCCATTTCGTCGGGCGTGAGGCGTCGCCCCTCGCGGAGGGGCGTGAATTGAAATCGGGCAAGGGGTGGACAAGGTATGAAGGGCATCGTCGCCCCTCGCGGAGGGGCGTGAATTGAAATGCTTTGTATGCTTTTTTAGGGCAATCCCGCACAAAGAAAGAACAGCCAAAATGTCGTGAAAGAGGTATAATAAAGAGGTGAAGAAGCAATTGACGATG
>ULWQ01015143.1_pt1 | contig 29430 bp, 35 predicted proteins | sample 1960491 | NCBI WGS metagenome assembly ULWQ01 (sample SAMEA4835816, study PRJEB28245) | human gut metagenome | biome: gut microbiome; material: fecal sample | place: Denmark | collected 2008
GGGGCTGTGCAAACCACTAGTTTACTAGTGGTTATGATTTTGTTACGCAACAATCAAAAGACCCCGTTCAAATGAACAGGGTCTCTTTTGGCAAAGAACTATAATCCTGATAGAAATCGTACAAGGGTGCAGTGCCATCTTGAAACGGTATTTTTAACTGAATATTGCGGCAAAATGGAAGTTATCTATTTCAACATTCCAAGCGCAATGCGCCGGTTCAGTTCCCACAGAGCGGTCTTATTGCTGTCGTATCGAAGTACCGTTTGGGCTTCCGAATAAGTCAGCCATTTATATTCGGTATGTTCATGAGACAGCTGCAAAAAAGTGTCCGCTACTCTCACCGCAAATGCGTACTCCGGAATGACGAAACATTCTTTACCCCATATTGTTTCTGCGTTCTTAAAACAATTGGATGGTATGCTGCAGCAGGTGTCGAGCTTGAAAAAGTTACATGTCTTAGAAATCCCGGCTTCTTCAAAGGCTTCCCTTTTTGCCGACTCAATGATTGAAATATCCTCCTCTTCTCCTCCGCCTGCTATGAATTGCCAAATACCCATATCGCTCCTTTGAAATAAACAGAATTGTACGCTGCTGTCCTCTATGCAATATGGAATGACCAAGACCTGATACCTTGCTCGTGCCATTGTTCAGTACCTCTTCAAATTCCAATTTGTTAAAATAAAAAAGTCCACCGTAATTCTATCAAAATTACGGTGGACTTTTGGTGCCGGTGACCGGGGTCGAACCGGTACGGTGTCGCCACCACCGGATTTTGAGTTATTTGCTTCATACGGAATACAAACGAACTCAGACCCCTATGGAGGTCGTCAACGGACACCAAAAAGCCCGCAATTACTAATTATTTTGAAACTGATGTGTTAAAAAGCTCCGTTTCGTCTGCCATTTCCGCTTTTCTCAATTTTGACGGGAATTTTGGATTTTGGAGGGACATCGGAGGGATGTAACCCCAAAACGGGGCACAACAGCACACGCAATAGATTTATAAATTGCAAACATATTATAGCGTATTTCTCTGCCATTGACAACATATTTTCAAAAAAAGAGGTATCGCTATGAAATCACGCGCACATTATGAAAAACTGTTTTCTTCTTTTCCCGATGTTGTAACCCTCCCCGAATTTCAATCAATGCTCGGAGGTATCGGTGACAGTACCGCCCGAAAAATAATGAGGGCAAACAAAGTTAAACACTTCTATATAAGAAGTACATACATGATTCCAAAAGCTTGTGTGATCGATTATGTATTGAGCGAGGATTATGCAAAATACAGCAAGACACTCAAAGCAAGGGTCTGAACTGCAAGCCGTTTGAGAAATCAAGCGGCTTTTTCATTTCCGTACATAGCCGTCTGCTTCGCCGCAGGCGGCTAAATCTATGTAAAGGAGGAAACCCCAAAATGGCGAACTGCAAAGTAATTGCGGTGACAAACCAAAAGGGCGGCGTGGGTAAAACCACAACAACCGCAAGTCTCGGTATTGGTTTGGCGCAGGAAAACAAGCGGGTCTTGCTGATCGACGCAGACGCGCAGGCTTCTTTGACGCTCTCCCTCGGTTATGCCAAACCCGACGAGTTGCCCGTTACCCTGACGGACATTATGCAGAGTGTAATCGACGACACGCCGATTCCTGACGGATACGGCATTTTGCACCACGGCGAAGGCGTTGACCTGCTCCCGGCAAACATCACCTTATCGGGCATGGAAATCCGACTGATTAACGCTATGAATCGTGAACGAGCGCTGCGGACATATCTGGGTGAGGTAAAACCCCATTACGACTATATCCTCATTGACTGTATGCCGTCGCTCGGTATTATGCCGCTGAACTCACTGGCGGCAGCAGACAGCGTTATCATTCCGTCGCAGCCGTCGTTTCTCTCGGCAAAGGGTCTGGATTTGCTTATGCACTCCATTTCACAGGTTAAGAGGCAGATCAATCCCAAGCTGAAAATCGACGGGATTCTTTTTACGATGGTAGACAGCCGTACCAACGAAGCAAAGGAAATCATTGCTTCTCTGCGCGCTCACTACGGCGAGAAAATCCGTGTGTTCGGAACGGAAATACCTTTTTCCGTGAGAGCTGCCGAAACCAGCGGCAGGGGCAAGAGTATCTACGTCCACGACAAAAACGGCAAGGTGGCTGCTGCCTATCACGCGCTGACAAAGGAGGTGTTGGAGATTGAGCGTAAAAACGAGAGATTTAGGAATGACGCCGTTAGATGATTTGTTTTCTACCGACGAAAGCCGAGCCGAATCACAGTTTGAAAAGGTCGTGACGCTGAACCCCGCTGAAATCTCCGACTTTCCGAATCATCCGTTTAAGGTCAAACAGGATGACGCTATGGCTGAAATGGTCGAGAGCGTCCGAAAATACGGTGTGTTAGTTCCGGCTCTTGTCCGACCGAAAGAGAACGGCGGCTATGAAATGGTCGCAGGTCACAGGCGAAAGTTTGCGGCTGCTCTGGCTGAGCTGACGGAGATTCCATGTATCGTCCGCAACCTGTCTGACGATGAAGCTACCATTATTATGGTAGACAGTAATCTTCAAAGGGAAACGATCTTACCGTCCGAAAAAGCATTTGCCTATAAAATGAAGCTGGAAGCTATGAAAAGGCAGGGTCAGAGGACAGATTTAACTTCTTCTCCATTGGATAATAAGTTAAGTGGAACAACATCTGCTCAACAGTTAAGTCAGAAAAGTGGAGACAGCCAACCGCAGATTTATCGCTTTATCCGCTTGACCGAACTGATCCCGCCTGTCCTACAAATGGTGGATGACGGAAAGATTGCTTTCCGTCCTGCCGTGGAGCTGTCCTATCTTTCCAAAGACCAGCAGCAATCCCTGCACGACACAATGGAATGTGAGGACTGCACCCCGTCTTTGGCGCAAGCTATTAAAATGAAAGAGTTCAGCAAGGACGGCAGACTGACCGACGAGGTGATTCTCTCCATCATGCAGGAGGAAAAGCCAAATCAGAAAGAACAATTCAAAATGCCGAAAGAGCGTATCAGCAAATATTTTGCACCGGGGACGCCCGCGCAGAAGATCGAAGATACCATTGTTAAGGCGTTGGAAATGTACCGAAAGCGTGAACGGCAAAGAGATATGGAACGACGATAAAATTTTCCTAACAAGGGGTATCTATACCCTAAAATAAGGCAAGGTGCGGCGGTGTTCGCTTGTTCCCCCTCTCCACACCTCTCCCCCTCAAAAACTACCTGCACTACCCGAAAAAAGAGATGTCTATGGGGCTGTCAATTCACACCTTTGCAGCAGAACGCAAAAATCCGTACAATGAAGCTGCAAAGGAGGTCTTGCGATATGAAAAAAGCAATACAATTCATGCTATTGGCAGCGCTTGTCGTTTCTGTATCGGGATGTGCGAATACAAATCATCCGCAGGCAATACGGGAAAGTTCGGATATAGAGGCATTGAGAAGCGAGATTGACGAAAACGCTGTGCCAAAGGAAACGCTAACCGATTCTTTTTCGGAAAGTAAAACGAGTTCCGACGATAGCGTTATTGATGTTAAGGCGGAAACGGAATCGTCACAGGCAGAAACGCCGCAGCCTACCGCAGAACAAAGCCCTGCGCTGGGGATACAATCGCCGCAGACAGTCGTTTCAAACGATACGCCGAAACCCGAATCGCCGAAAGCCGTTGAGCCTACCACTGAACCAAAGCCAACGCCAACGCAGCAGCCAACACAGCAACAGGCAGAAGAAAAACCAACGCCGGAACCTGCACTGACTGAATCACCGCAGGAAACCGCGCCGCCCGCAGAACCTACCGCACCCGACTTCAATATCGACTATTGGATCGGTTATGCGAGAAGCTATGCGGAAAGCGTGGGACTGCGGCTTGAAAGTACGGCGGTTGACTGCTGGGACAATCCCATCACCGCAGGAGCATACAGCGCTTGCCTTGACCGGGACATTGAAAGCAGGCTGAATCGGTACAGCCGGGACGAGGATATTACCGATGTCTGGATATGGGCGCAGGCTCGCTCCGACGGGAGCTACGATCTGTATATCGGCTACGCCTAAATCCAAATCAAAACCGAATATTTCACTTTGAGCGCACTGTGTAATAACACGGTGCGTTTTTTCATTTCGAGGAGGATTTCACAGAATGAAAACGCAGAAACTTAAAAGAATGATGTCGCTGTTTCTGGCGGCTTTGATTTGCGTTACTACCCTTGTCGGGTTCGGAACGACTGCCTATGCCGCAGAGGAAACCGACGAGGTATGCCTTGTTTCCTTTCCCCGTGACGGGGACGCCAACTACGGCGGCGAATGGGGGCACGGCAGCTTTAATTTTATGAACGGATGGTTCGCACAAACTTCGCGCTATACCACCGTCCGAGCAATGGGTTCGTATGACGGCAATATCTGTTACTGCATTGAACCCGGCGTGCCGCAGGAATCGGGCGACCGCTACACCAAAAAAGGCGAGAACTTTTGGGATAATTACCCCTCGTCCTATAACCACACCATTTCGCCCGATGATATTAAGCTGTTTATCGGCCGTATCTTTCAGTACGGCTATACGGGTACAATTTCGACCTCTTGGCGTTCGCAGAATGAGGGCGGCGACAAGCTGGCTCACGCCGTTGCCACACAGCTTTTAGTTTGGGAAACCATCGTTGGCGAACGCGACGCCGATTTTAACAAGGTAGGCACAGGCGGTAAGGACGCAATCTGCGATCAGGTCAGCACAGGCCACCCGCTGTATAGCCAAATTATGAGCTACTACAATTCCATTGCCGCCAGCGTTCAAACCCATTCCAAAGTGCCGAGCTTCTTTGCAAAATCCACAGGCAAGGCCAAAAACATTGAACTTGAATGGGACGGCGAAAAGTACACCGCCACACTCACCGACACAAACAATGTCCTTTCCAATTACACTTTTTCGGCAAGCGTTTCGGGAATCCGTTTCTCTGTAAATGGAAAAAAGTTGGTAATCACAGCCGATACCGCACCGAGCGATACCGTCAGAATTACAGCCGAAAAGAAAAATTCACAGAGGCGCGGCGTTATCACTTGGACGGACGGCGTTTACGGCCCGAATGGAAAACTGCAAGATATTGTCACCTATGCGCAGTCAGTCAACGATCCCGTGAAAGGCTATTTGAATATTAAGGTCTCTTACGGCTCGGCAAAGATCGTGAAAACCAGCGAGGACGGCAAGGTTGAGGGCATTTCTTTTACCATTACAGGAAACGGCGTGAATAAAACCGTTCAGACAGGCGAAGGCGGTGTTATTCAGATTGATAATCTCACTCCCGGCGTTTACACCGTGATCGAGCAGGCGTATGACAAATACGAGCCGCAGGAGGTTCGCCGCGTTACCGTTGTCAGCGGTCAGGTCGCTACCGTGAATTTCAGCAATGTTCTGAAGCGCGGCGATCTCACCGTCACCAAAACCTCGGAGGACGGACTAAATGAGGGCGTAAAATTTCATTTGTTCGGCACTTCGCTTTCGGGGTTTGCGGTGGACGAATACGCCGTTACCGACAGCACAGGTAAGGCGCATTTCCGTGATGTTCTGATCGGCACAGGCTACACGCTGGAGGAAGTCGAGACCGCCATCCGCTATGTCGTTCCTGAAAATCAGACGGCGGCGATTGAATGGAACAAGGTAACAAGCAAGAGCTTTACAAACATTTTGAAAAAATGGAATGTCACCGTTACCAAGAGCGACAGCGAAACGGGAACGCCGCAGGGCGACGCTTCTCTCGGCGGCGCGGTTTACGGTATCTACAAAGGCGAACAGCTTATCGACCGTTACACCACCGACGCAAACGGGCAATTCACCACAAAATACTATGTCTGCGGCGATGACTGGTCCGTGCGCGAGATCACACCAAGCGAGGGCTATTTGCTGGATGAATCCTCACACCATATCGGCGCGGAGGCCAAAAACTACACCGTGGAATACAATTCCACTGCAAACGATGTGACCGAACAGGTTATTAAGGGCAAAATTGCTTTGATTAAGCATACCGACGACGGCAAAACGCAGCTTGAAACCCCGGAAGTGGGTGCGGAATTTGAGGTATTCTTGAAATCCGCAGGCAGCTATGCCGCTACCAAAGATACCGAGCGCGATATTCTCACCTGCGACGAAAACGGCTTTGCTGAAACAAAAGACCTGCCCTACGGCATTTACACCGTTCATCAGGTCAAAGGCTGGGACGGTCGAGAGCTGCTGCCTGATTTTGATGTGTATATCGCAAAGAATAGGCAAACCTACCGCTACCTTGCTAACAACGCAAACTTTGAATCGTATATCAAGATCGTCAAGGTGGACGCGGAAACAGGTAAAACGATTCCCTATGCAGGCGCAGGCTTTCAGCTTTACCGCCCGGACGGCAGCCTGATTACGCAGTCTTTCACCTATCCGACCCCCGTTACCATCGACACATTCTACACCAACGACGAAGGATATTTGATTACCCCCGAAAAGATTGAGTACGGTTCGGGGTACTCGCTGGTCGAAATATTTGCCCCCTACGGTTACACGCTCAACAGCGATCCCATGTATTTTGATGTTGTGCAGGACGCCTCTACCGACGAGGGCGGCGTTGCCGTGATCGAGGTTGTCAAGCCGAACATGGCGCAGAAAGGCGTTATCAGGATCAGCAAATCCGGAGAGGTCTTTTCCTCCGTCATCGAAGCGGACGGACTGTATCAGCCTGTTTTCTCCGTTCGGGGCTTGCCGGGCGCGGTCTATGAAATCACCGCCGCCGAGGACATCATCACGCCGGATGGCACGCTGCGCACTTCTGCCGGAGAAGTGGTTGATACCGTAACGACCGACGAAACAGGGTTTGCCGAGAGTAAGCCGCTGTATCTTGGAAAATATGAGATCAGGGAAATCACAGCACCCTACGGCATGATTCTGAATCCCGAAATCCGCACCGCAGAGCTTGTGTATGCGGGACAGGAAATCGAGATCACCGAAACCTCTGCCGGCTTCTACAACGAGCGACAGAAAGCCGCTGTTTCTCTTGACAAGATTTTAGAACAGAACAAGCAGTTCGGAATCGGTGCAAACGGTGAAATGTCTGCCGTAACCTTTGGCTTGTTCGCTGCCGAGGATTTGACCGCAGCGGACGGCTCTGTTATTCCTGCAGACGGATTGCTTGAAATCCTTTCCGTTGACGAAAACGGACACGCCGACTGCAAGACTGATTTGCCGCTTGGCAGCTTCTATCTCAAAGAACTTTCCACCGACGAGCATTATATCCTCTCCGACGAAAAGTACACGATTGTCTTTGAGTACGCCGGACAGGAAACCGCCCTTGTGGAAATCAAGGCAAACGACGGCAAGCCCATCGGCAACGACCTGATTTACGGCGAAATCCACGGACTGAAAAAGAACGAGGACGGAAATGCGCTTGGCGGCGCAGTGATCGGTCTGTTTAAGCCTGATACCGAAGAATTTACAACCGATACCGCTATTCTGACTGCCACCTCCGCAGAGGACGGCAGTTTTTCTTTTGCCAATGTGCCTTATGGGAACTGGATCGTCCGTGAGATCGAAGCGCCGACCGGCTTTGTGCTGTCCGAGGGAGCATTTGCTGTAACCGTCAATGAGGACGGCGCAGTAATAGAGGTTGAGATTAAAAATACGCTAATCCGTGGTACGGTGCAGATCACAAAGGTTGATAAGGATTATCCCGACAACAAGCTGACAGGCGCAGAATTTTTTGTTTACCGTGACAGCAACGGGAACAAGGCGCTTGACGCCGACGATGAATTGCTCGGTACGCTCACCGAAACAAGCGTGGGCGTTTATGAAATGTCCGATCTTGTTTACGGCGGATATTTTGTAAAGGAGCAGAAAGCGCCGGAGGGTTTCTATCTCGACGAAAACGCCTATTATTTTGAAATCACCGAAAACGGCAAGACCGTCACCGTGGAAAACGAGGCGGGCAAAGGCTTTGTCAACACGGCAAAGGTGGGATCGCTCAAAATCATCAAGACATCTTCTGACGGAAAGATTGAGGGCTTTTCGTTCCGTGTGACCGGGCCTAATGGGTATTCCGAAGTCTTTACCACCGACAAAAACGGCGAAATTCTCATTGAAAATCTCCGCATTGGCGACTACACCGTAAGCGAGGTATCGGACGGCGCTTCTGTCGCCTATATTCTCCCCGCGGACAAGACGGCGAGCGTGTTTGAGGGCGCTGTTACAAAGGTAGAAATGCACAACGAGCTGCGCGATACCCCGAAAACAGGCGACGACAGCAATCCCGCACTCTGGAAGTGGCTGACCGCTATCGGCATGCTAGGCTTTGCCGCCTGCGGCGGTGGGTATATCGCTTATGCTATGAAGAAAAAGGAGGACGCTGAATAATGGAACTGAAAACAATCGTTGCAATCGGACTGGTCGTGTTCATCGTGGGTGCTTTGATTTTCCTGAAAATCAGAGGCAAGAAGAAATAACGACCGGGGCGGCTGAAATAAGCCGCCCCTTTTACATACCCAAAACAAAAGGAGGTTTGATTTTATGGTACACTTTTTTGATTCACACATAGCGCAGAAATACGGGATCAACGCGGCGGTGCTGGCGGGTTTCCTTTGGGACTGTGCAGAAGAAAAAAGCACGCAGTCCCCGCAGCTTCACGAGGGCAGGGTTTGGGTTCGCTGCTCGGTGCAGATGATGACGGGGTTCTTTCCGTTCCTCTCCTACGACGAAATCCGCTATGACTTGAAACGGCTGATAAGGGCGCGTGTTCTCACAAAGGGGCGTTTCAACGAAAGCTGCTTTGACCGCACGAACTGGTACGCCTTTACCGAGTTCGGACAATTTCTTATGACAGAAAGCGAGGGACAGACAAAATGAATCTGAATATCCGTGAAATGCTCCCGAAAGAACGGGACTACGCTTATACGCAGAGCTATCAGCTTATGTCGCAAAGCGGCTGCATTGCCCTTATGCGCGGCGATTTCGGAAACGGCGGCAGAACCTTTTATCCCGACTATGAGGATCAGATCAAGCAATACCGAACCGATGAATTTGCCGCCGAGTTTGATTCCGTCATCAAGGAATTTTACAAGGTGGGTATCTTGGCTGACCGTGATTCTATGCTCGAATACTGCTGCGCCCGTCCCGACGGGCGGTTTATGGGAAATTTCAGCCGCGAATACGGGTATCGGGTTGATACTGACAAATACACCTATCTTCTGCGTTGTATTCCCGCGCCCGGCGACAACAATTTCTATTGCTATGCCTATGTTTCCGACCTGCTGAACAGTCACATGGAAAAAGCAGCGCAAGGGATTCGCTTTATCGACAGCCGCTATAAAGAGCTTTTCCGTCTGCCTGACGGCGGGAATATTATCATTACCCATACGGACGGTGAGAAAATCAAAGCCTACTGCCGCTATATAGACGAAACCCACGCAGAGATCGGAAAGAACACCTATCACATCTGCGAATTTGCCCAGCATATGGAGGATTGTGGGGCAACCTATGCCCCTGCCGAACCGCTTATCCCGGAAATGTGCTATTCCACTTTACCGTCAAGCGGTGAGGTTATCAAGGTGTTTCGCGGAGATCGCAGCTATATCCCACTGAAAATGCCGATAGATTCTGCCACCGCGCGAAAGTATGCGGACGATATGAACCGCAGGCTCGGCGTTTCCAAAGCGCAGGAGGCGGCTATGCTTGCCGGTTCCATGTTCGGTTGGAGCGTACCCGCCGCAGACGCAAAGAATTATGACGAAAACGGCAATCCACGCCGACCGAAATCAAAGGATCGAGGTGACGCAAGATGAAAGACAGCAGGCACATTATTTGGACGGATTATCTTGACTACGACGACTGGAAAGAGGATTTAGAGGCGCAGTACCCCGAACTTTCCGCAAACGAGCGTATGAATTTGATGTATGAAATCAACGGCACTTATTTTCAGGACGAGAAAACGAATCTGGATATTCAGCTTTCCCGTCCGATTCTCGTTGTCGGGGACTTGGGACTTTGGCACGGCCGCCGTATGGGGTACAAAGAAATTGAAAGCGGCAATATCAGCGATTGCCTTTATACGGAACGGGACATTGACAACGCCACTTGGTTTGTGGATAAAAACGGCGATTTCCGCTGCGAGGCGATTCATCACGACGGCACAAACCACTACCTCTACCGCGCCTACAAGGACGGCGTTTCCGAAACGCAAACCGACAATCTGAAAGAAAAGATATACCGCGGTACGGCGACCCGTGCGGACATTACAAGAATAACCCGCAGGCTCGGCGACGAGATTGCCAAAGTACACGGGTTTCCGATCCCCCGTCAAAGGCGTGCCGCTGAACAGGAACGGTAAGGAGGCAAAGCTATGCAGGATTTATCCGCTTCAAGGGACTGCGCTTTTTCAGCCTTTATAACCAATCTCGGCAAATACAACGAGGGATATTTGATAGGCGAATGGGTGAAATTTCCCGTTACCAACGAAGAATTGCAGGCGGTGTTTCAGCGGATCGGCATTAACCGTCGCTATGAAGAATGTTTTATCACCGATTACGAGTGTCCCGATTCCTCTATCTATGACCTACTCGGCGAGTATGAAAGTTTAAGCGAGCTCAATTACCTTGCGGGGCAGATCATGGAGCTTGATGAAAGTGAAGAATTTTGGCAGGCTGTTTTAGATTTGGGCGAGAATACGGGCAGCATAAAAGAGCTAATCAATCTCACCGAAAACATGGATTGCTTTGATTATCTGTCGGGTGTGGAAAGCGATTACGACCTCGGCTATTACTGGATTGAACAAAGCGGCTGCTATGATACGAGCAGGCTGGGCGTACTCTCAAACTATATCGACTATGAGAGTTTCGGCAGGGATATTCGCTTTGATGAAAGCGGCGTATTTGCCGATCACGGCTATGTGCGTTCAAATGGTGGTCGATTTGTTGACATCTACGACGGCAAGGTTGAGAATATCCCCGAAGAATACCGTATCAAAAGTCCAAAGCTATATGAACGCGCCGTTGTCGGGAGAACGGAAAAAGATATGGAGCGATAATTTGCACATTTGATATTGTTTCGGCTGTTGGGTATAGTATAATATATCATGGGAAAAGGAAGTGATTACAAGTGAGCGACAACAGCTCTTATACTGATTTGGCGCAGCGGATCGAAGAATCCTTTGCCGAGATTGAGGACGAGGCGATTTCCGATTTCAGAGAAACGGACGAAGAATACAATGCACTGTATCAGCAAATTTTGAGGCTGAAAGAAAATAATCCGTTTATCCGAAAGGTGATAGACGGCAACGGCGAAATTTCTTTGAGCGCCGAGGAACACGGAGTTTTGACCGAGTATTTTCGTTTGCGGTTCAGGCTCGACGACATGGAGCGCCAACGGCTCTATTTCAGAGGACATACCGACTGCATTTCCTATCTGAAAAAGGTCGGCGCACTGTAAAATGAATATCCGATGAAAGCGGTACAGAGATAACCTGTGCCGTTTTTTACATAGCCGAGAGGTTTTCATTTAGAAAGCCCCTCGGCTATTTCTATTTAGAACGGAGGTGAAAAAGTATGCCATATATCCCGCCGGAGGTGGTGGAGAAAGCCCGTGAAATGGACTTGCTGACCTATCTTAAAAATTATGAGCCGCAGGAGCTTGTTCATTTCGGCGGTAACACCTACTGCACCCGAGAGCATGACAGCTTGAAGATTTCCAACGGAAAATGGTGCTGGTTTTCCCGTGGGATCGGCGGTTGTTCAGCGCTGGACTATCTCATCAAGGTCAAAGAAACGCCCTTTACGCAGGCGGTGAAAACGATTATGGGAAATGTCGCGGTGTTGCCGCCGACCTATTCCCCCGCGCCGAGCAAGCCGAAAGAAAAAGTTTTGCTTTTGCCAAAAGCGAACCGCTGCGCCGCCCACGCCGTGGAATATCTGCATGGGCGGGGAATCGACTATGAGTTGATCGACTTCTGTATCAGCACAGGACGGTTGTATGAAAGCTATCCCCATTACAACGCTGTGTTCGTCGGGCAGGATCTGGACGGCAAGCCCCGCTATGCCAATCTGCGCGGTATCGGTACAGACTTTATCGGAGACGCAAACGGCAGCGACAAGCGGTATTCCTTTGGGATTTCCGCAGAAGCACAGAGCGACACGCTGAATCTGTTTGAATCGGCGGTAGATTTGCTGTCCTACGGGACAATGCAAAAGCTGGACAGCAAGGACTGGCGGCGAGAAAACCTGCTCTCCCTTGCAGGCGTGTATAAACCGAAAGCAAAGATTGAGGAAAGCAGTCTGCCCGCCGCCCTTGTTCAGTATCTTGCGGACTATCCCCATATCCGAAAAGTGGTTTTGCGGCTGGATAACGACTATACGGGACGGATCGCCGCAGACACGATTAAAACGCTGCTGTCCCAAAGATACGCGGTTAAGGTGGCAATTCAACCGCCCCCGCAGGGCAAGGATTACAACGATTGTTTATGTATGCGGCTCGGACTTCCCGTTACCAAGCGAAAAGAAAGGAGCAAAGAACGATGAAATGGGCGATTTAATGAATACGGGCATGAGAATACGGCGTTTCCGTATTTCGTGCGGGTTGACGCAAAAGGCGTTAGGCGTGGCGGTTGGTTTCCCGCAGGAGAACGCCGACATACGAATTGCGCAGTACGAATCCGGTGCGAGGACGGCGAAATATGACTTGCTGTGCCGGATGGCACAGGCGCTTGATGTTACTCCCTCGGCGCTTGCCGTTCCGCGCATTAAAAGCAGCGAAGAATTAGAAAGTCTGTTATCAGTGCTGGAAGATGAATACGGAACAATATTTTTTCGTGAAGAAAGGAAAGAAACGATGAAAACCTATGCAGTAACAATTACCGAAACATTGCAAAAGACGGTAGAGATTGAGGCAAATTCCAAAGCGGAAGCCGAAGCAATGGTCGAAGCCCGCTGGAATGACAGCGAATATATCCTCGACGCCGATTCCTTTGTCGGTGTGGATTTCTCCGCAAGGTCAAATGAGCGAAGCCGTGATTATGAACGCTGAAAGGAGATTTCCGCTATGAGTGAGGAAAAGAAAATCAAGGTTGTACTGCTGGAACCGGGTAAACTTGCCCGCACCGCTGAAATCGGCACTTCTATTGAAGATTTGCAAAATGCCGTTGACGGACTGATTGAACCCTTTTACCCCTTTGAGGAACAGGTGTGTATTGTCTGCAACGACGAGGGAAAGATCAACGGTATGCTGCCAAACCGAAGCGTTAAAAACAAGGACGGCGTTATGGTCGATTTCATTTTCGGCCCCGCTTTTATATGCGACTGCCGGGGCGAGAGCTTTGACAGTCTTTCCGATGAACAGATTGCCCGCTATACTAAAATGTTCCGCTATCCCGAACACTTGGCAAGGCTGAACGGAAAGCTCATCGGAATCCCGTTCAATCCGCAGCGTGAGCATGAACGCTGAATTTTTTCAGTCGGTGGCAAAATGTTCGGCCGATGGGACGAACGCCATGCGATGTACCAGCAAGCATCGCCTTTGTGATACCACAAAGGCATTTGTCAGGGAAAATCCCTGAAACCCTGCTACCCGGTCGCTCCCTTTTCCAAAAAGGAGGGCGATATTTTTATGCTGAAAGGAAAATTCCGCTATGTATGAATTACTCTTTTTCATCATCGGAACCTTGCTCGGCGGCTGCGCCGGTGTCACGATTATGTGCCTGTTGCAGATTAACCGCCTGCACAGACCTGCACAGAAAGGATGATGACGATTGAATGAACCGATAACCTTTTTGGATTTTTTCAGCGGTGTGGGCGGTTTCCGCAAAGGCTTTGAGCTTTGCGGAATGGTATGTAAAGGCCATTGTGAAATAGACAAATTCGCAGACCGCAGCTACCGTGCCATACACGATATAAAGGAGGATGAGTGGTATGGAGAAGATATTACCCGAATCTCTCCCGCAGACCTGCCGAGGGTCAACCTCTGGGCGGGAGGATTCCCGTGTCAGGACATTTCTGTTTCTGGCCGACAAAGAGGGCTTGCCGGAGAACGAAGCTCTCTCTTTTTTCAAATCATTAGACTGCTCAAAGGCACGCCTGCCGAAGATAGACCCGAATGGCTTGTCCTTGAAAATGTTAAAAATCTGCTCTCCGTTAATCGAGGGTGGGACTTTACGACCGTTCTCTGTTCGTTGGCCGAAATCGGCTATCATATCGAATACGGACTGCTTAATTCACGCTTCCACGGCGTTCCGCAAAACAGAGAACGAATCTACCTTGTCGCTTATCGACATTTTAGAGCCGGAGGTGGACGAAGAATATTTCCTGTCACAGCGAGCGACGGAAAGGCTCTTATACAGCTAATCGGCGGCGCACAGGGTAAGCGGGTTTACGACCCTGCGGGTATCAGTTGTACGCTGATGAGTGAGGGCGGCGGTTTCGGTGGCAGGACGGGAATGTACTTTGTTGACCTCTGCAAAGGCAATCCGAAACTTACAGAAACTGCCCGCTGTATCAAAGCGAGATACGACGGCGGTGTTACCAACCGAAGCGGCGATAATTCCGGGGTGCTCTGTATGAGTGAGAGATGTCCCGACCGCACCGAAGAAACCGCTTTGATTCAGTTGCAACGGGGCAAGGCGAAAATACGGGATAAAGATTATACGAAATGCTTGATTGCAGGATATAACAAAATCGGAGTAAGCAGCCGGGGCGAGAGCTCCGGCATTTTCTATGGCTGGCGAGCCGTACTCACCCCCGACCGGGAAAGCAAAAGACAGAACGGCCGCCGTTTTAAGGAGTGCGGAGAACCCGCCTTTTGTCTGAATACGCAGGATAAACACGGCGTTTTTCTCTGCGCCTGCGATTCCTGCGAATATGCTTTGCCAATAAAAAACACCACCAATGCCGATTATGACAAAGCTGAAAAAAGCGAGGCGATTCAAATCCCGTCCGGCTGCGGACGAATCCGTAAGCTGACCCCTCGTGAGTGCTGGCGGTTACAGGGTTTTTCCGATGAAATGTTTGATAAGGCGGCCGCCGTCAATTCCGACGCTCAGCTTTACAAGCAGGCAGGAAACGGCGTGACAATCCCTGTCGTATATGCAGTCGGAAAACGGATTGCAGAAATTCAAAACGAGCTGAACAAGGAGGCGACAAAGTTATGAGAAAACGAAATGTTCATATTCAATTTTGGCTGGATAAAAAGGAAAACGAGGCATTTCAAAAGAAAGTGAAAAAAAGCGGTCTTTCCCGTGAGGCATATTTGCGGCAATTAGTAAATGGGCTTGAGCCGCAGGACGCCCCGCCGCCCGACTACTACGCTATGATGAGGGAGCTCCACGGTATCGGAAACAACCTCAATCAAATTTCTGTCAAGGCTCATACGCTGAATGTCCTTGATGTGCAGCGATACGATGAGGCCTGCCGAAAGCTGGACGCCGCTATCAAAGAAATCACAGAGGCGGTTATTCTGCCCCGTCCGATAAAATAGCGGTATGGCGACGACTTCAATCTGGCGGGTAAAAGGCTGGCTCGGAAAGGTGGTTATCTATGTGGAGAACCCCGATAAAACGACCAATCCGAAATCTTATGCCAAAGAAGATATGACCGAGCAGGACGGACAAGGGCTTTCCGATGTAATCAGTTATGCGGTAAACTCTGAAAAACGCAGTGGGCCGACAATGAGGATTGCGCCGTCATTCACCGATTTGTCAGCGGTATCAACTGTTCTCCCACTGCTGCCCGAGATGAAATGCTTGCCGTGAAAAAGAGGTTCGGAAAAGAAAACGGGACGGTGGCCTACCACGGCTATCAATCCTTTGCTCCCAGTGAGGCGACGCCCGAAATGGCGCACGAGATCGGAATGAAGCTCGCCGCCCGTTTATGGGGCGACCGTTATCAAGTTATTGTGGCTACCCACCTTGACAGAGAAAATCACCTGCACAATCATTTTGTGCTGAATACGGTTTCCTTTGTGGACGGAATCAAATATCACCGCACAAAAAAGGATTATCACGATATGCGTGTGCTTTCAGACGCCTTATGTCGTGAGTACCGTCTATCCGTCATTGAAAATCCGCAGTACGGAAAAGCAAAGCATTACGGCGAGTGGCGAGCCGAACAAGAACAGCGTCCCACTTGGCGGGGGTTGGTTCGTGCCGATGTTGACGAGGCAATCCGGCAGTCTATGACGGAGCGGCAGTTTTTTGATAACCTGCGAAAAAAGGGCTATGAAATCAAGGTTGGTAAAGATATTTCAGTAAGGCCGCCGGGGAAAGAGCGTTTTGTGCGGCTTATGCGGAATTTCGGTGAGGATTATTCCGTTGAAGCAATCCGCAGACGGCTTTTATCGCAGAACCGCCCCGAACGCCCTGCTCCCGACCTACCCCGAACCGTCATACGGATTCGATTATTCGGCAGCTTGGAAAAGGCTCGCAAGATTACAGGTTTTCGGGCGCTGTATTTTCACTACTGCTATCTGCTTGGTATCTTCCCTAAAAGCAAACCCCGCCAAAATACAAAACGGCTTCATTTTTTATTGCGTGAGGATTTGCGAAAGCTGGACGCTATATCCGATGAAACAAAACTGCTTGTGCGAAATCGTATTGATACCGCCGAGCAGCTTTTTTCATATCAGGACGGCGTAAAGCAGAAAATCGAAGCTCTCACCGCCGACCGAAAGCGACTGTATAAGCAGGCTCGGACGGTGGCGGTTAAATCCGACGAAGGAAAAACGGCGGCAATTAAAGAGCGTATTACCGCTATTTCAAAAGAATTGTCCCGGCTGCGAAAAGAGGTTTTGCTATGCGACGGCATAGCCGAGCGGTCGGGTATTATCAAAGAAAAAATCAAAATTGTCCGTGAGGACGAAACCAAAGGAAAGGAGAAAACCGATTATGAACACATCCGGCGACGCAGCAGAACAGATCGTTAGATTGAGTTTAGAGGGTACGGAGGTTGCATTGAAGCTGACCGGCTCTGCGGCGAAAAATATTGCCGCTATGATCTATGCTGTTCTGAAAAATAAGGATAAGACCAAAATTAAGGGTAGACAGCGTTTGACCGCTATGCTCAAAAGTGGCAAGGAGCTGAAAGTTTTTACCGTCAGCGAGGAGCATTTGAAACAGTTTGCAGCCGAGGCCAAACGGTACGGCGTTGTTTACTGCGCTTTGCGCGGGAAAGGAAAATCCGCAGACGGTTTGGTGGATATTATGGTTCGTGCCGAGGACGCTTCAAAAATCAACCGTATTGTGGAGCGGTTCAAATTGGTGACGGTCGATACCGTTTCGATCAAGCGTGATATTGAACAGAGCAAAGCGGATAAAACCGCCACCCCCTCTGCTCCCGAACAGGACAGACCTGATAAAGCAGAGGATGATCGTTTGCTTGACGATTTAATGGGCGCGCCCATTAAAAAGGAGGAAAATGCGAACCCAAACCCCGAAGCGGCAAAGACGGAGAAATCCCGTCCGTCCGAGCCTATCTCAAAGAAGCAAGGCAGAACCGTCGAGGGTACTGCTAAATCTCCCGAGGAACAACGCCCCTCTGTCCGTGAGGAATTGCGGGAAATCCGGGAGAATAAGCGGCAAGAAGCGGCAGCACCGAGCACAGAAGAACCCCCCGTATCGAAAAAGCCTGCCAAACAGCAAACGACCGCCCACAAGCAGCCGTCCCGAAAAAAGAGTAAAAAAGCAAAGGAGCGATAATTTATGAGTAATTTTGATGATATTTTCGCCCCCGTCCCGCAAGACGATTTTGACAAAGAGGCTTGGGCGGCGAAGAAAAAAGCCGAGCGTGACGATATTTTCTTTCTTGCCGACGCCACCGCAGAAGAAGTCAGCACAGACAGCGGCAAATTCCGTGAATACCTTGATGTGCAGGCGAATTTTCGCAATTATTCCGCCACCAACGCCCTTTTGATTTTGGCGTTTAATAATAGCGCCACCAAACTTGGCGATAAGGATTTTTGGCGAAATCAAGGCGTGTATATCAAGAAACAGGAATTCAGCCGTCCGATTAAGATTGTGGAATCCAACGGCGAATACACCCGTGACGACGGCAGCATCGGCGTATCGTATAACATTAAGCGTGTTTATGATATTTCACAGACTACCGCCCGTATCAAAGCACAGCCGCCTGTTTCCTTTGATGAAAGGGCTTTGCTTAACGCCCTCATTTATATAAACGCCCCGTGCCGATTCAGCCTGTCGATGAGCTCCCCGGCGGTGCGAGTGCAATTTACGACCACGAGCAGAAAGCAATTTTTGTTTGCCGCGGATTGAACGCTCACGACCTGTTCTGCGGAGTATCAAGGGCTTTGGCTCAAGCGGAACTTGCGATGATAAGCGACGAATATATCCCGGATAACGCCAGCTATAAGGCGCATTGTGTTTCGTATATTCTCGGCAAGGAGTTTGGCGTAGATGTTAGCGAATATATATTGGATAATCCCGCTGACTTCCTGCGTACCGATGACCCGCAGAAAATTCGAGCCGAACTATCCGAAATCCGAGATACCGCCTTTGACATTTCTGCGAGAATGGCCCGGTCTTTGGAACAGAACAAAGCGCCCCGCCATAAGGAACAGGAGCGTTGAGTATGGAGAGAAACGAAAAACGGGTTTTAACCCTTGACCGCTACGAGCACGGCGTTATTATCAATGCCCTGAATGAAATGCGAAACGACCTGCTGGAAGAAGAACGCCCCACCGATATTGTGGACGAGGTTCTTTTGAAAGCGATTGACGCCCCGACAAAAAAGGTAAGGTGCAGGTGTGATGAGGCACGGGAATAACACCCGGATTCTCTGCCTGATCGGGATTCTTCCCGTGGTGTGGCTCGGACTTCTGATTGCCCCCGCCGCATCCGGGGGCTTGCCCGGAATTGTTGCCCGGTTTCCTGCGATAATGAATCACCCGTTCCGAATATAGCTATGCGAGGACAGCGTAAAAACTGTCCTCTTTTTGCTTTGCGCCTATGGATTGGGTATCGGGATTTTTCTGTCATCCCGCCGCAACTATCGCAGGGGCGAAGAACACGGCTCGGCTAAATGGGGCGACGCCAAAGCCGTAAATAAGAAATACCGGGCGACCAAGCCGGAGGATAACAAACTCTTTACCAAAAATGTCCGTATGGGGCTGGACGGCAGAAAGCACCGCCGAAATCTGAATACCGTTGTTGTCGGTGGCAGCGGCGCAGGTAAAACCCGGTTTTATGCGAAAGTGAATCTATGCCAGGCCAACACAAGTTTTGTTGTACTGGACCCGAAAGGTGAGCTTTTGCGTGACACGGGTTATCTGCTGAATCAAAAAGGATATGAGGTGCGTGTGCTTGATCTGCTGAATATGGAGAAAAGCCATTGTTATAATCCCTTTGTCTATCTCCGGGACGATAACGATGTGCAGCGTTTGGTGACAAACCTATTCAAAAGCACAACCCCGAAAGGCAGCCAATCAAACGATCCGTTTTGGGACACCGCCGCCTCTATGCTCTTGCTGGCACTTGTTTTCTATCTGAAATACGAAGCGCCGCCGGATGAGCAGAATTTTCCGATGGTTATGGAAATGTTGCGTGCCGCCGATGTCAGAGAAGAATGTGAGGAATACGCTTCTCCGCTTGACGAATTGTTTGAGCGGCTTGAAATGCGGAATCCCGACCATATCGCCGTGAAGTATTACAAGGATTATCATTCGGGATCAGCAAAAACCTTAAAGAGTATTCAGATCACTTTGGCGGCAAGACTTGAAAAATTCAACCTGTCCTCTCTGGCGGCTCTGACCGCTACGGACGAGTTGGATTTGCCGTCTTTGGGCGAAAAGAAAGTGGCGTTATTTGCACTCATACCCGATAACGACACTTCTTTCAACTTCCTTGTCAGCATCCTATACACGCAGATTTTTCAGCAGTTGTTTTACCTTGCAGATCACAAATACGGCGGCAGCCTGCCCGTTCCCGTCCATTTCTTAATGGACGAGTTCAGCAATGTTTCGCTGCCGGATGACTTTTCAAAAATTCTGGCCGTTATGAGGTCAAGATCGGTTTTTGTATCTATTATCCTGCAAAACATAGCGGCTCTGAAAGCGCTGTTTGAAAAGGAATGGGAATCGATCCTCGGCAACTGCGACGAGTTTTTATATCTCGGAGGAAATGAAACTTCCACGCACAAGCTGATTTCGGAATCCTATCTCGGCAAGGCCACCATCGACACCAACACCTACGGCAAATCGTCGGGGCGCAACGGGAATTACAGTACAAACTATCAGATTTCCGGGCGTGAATTGCTGACGCCGGATGAGGTTCGTATGTTGGATAACCGCTACGCGCTTTTATTTATCCGTGGCGAACTGCCGATTATGGACGAAAAGTACGACATTCTGAAACACCCGAATGTGTCGCTCACCACCGACGGGAACGCCGCACCCTATCAGCACGGCGGGACGGAAAACGCCGTCGCCACGCTCTCCCTTGTCGGGGTATCGTCTGCGGACATTCCCGATATGGAAGAACCCGAAACCGATTACGAGCTTCTTTCCGATGAGGATATAGAAGCTCTATTTTTAATTTAGGAGGATATGCAAAATGAAGAATTCCAACAAACCCACAAAGAAACTGCCTATGCCCGGCAAGGTGAGAAAAGGATTCCGCTTTTACTGTATAGCGGTTCTGACGCTGACCTTTGTTCTCTGCTGTTCGGTGACAGCCTTTGCCGCCGATGACCCTCTGACCGTTGTAAACAATTTGAGTGATTTTATTTTCGGTCTGATTCGTGCGGTTGGCTTGATTCTGCTCGGCTGGGGCATTGTTCAGGTTGGCCTGTCTTTTCAGAGCCACGACCCCTCACAGCGTTCAAACGGATTCCTCACTTTGGCAGGCGGTGTTGTGATAACCTTTGCCAAAGAAATCCTGAACCTGATTACAGGAGGCTGATAAGAAGATCGGTACGGGGCAGCCCATAAAAGGACTGCCCCGCATTTTTCCGAAAGGAGGACACCCATGAAAAAATACAACATTATTTATGCCAATCCGCCGTGGCGTTATGAGCGCAGCGGCGTTCAGGGCGCTGCCGAAAAGCACTATCCCACAATGGCGGTTGACGAGCTCTGCAAACTTCCTGTTTCGGAGATTGCCGCCGACGATTCGATCCTTTTCTTATGGGCGACTTTTCCGCAGCTTCGGGAAGCTCTGCAAGTGATCCGTGCTTGGGGTTTTTCCTATAAAAGCGTTGCCTTTGTCTGGCTCAAACAAAACAAAAGCGGCAAAGGGTGGTTTTACGGTCTTGGCTATTGGACGAGGGGCAATTCCGAAATATGCCTGCTTGCTACCAAAGGACACCCGAAAAGACAATCCAACCGTGTTCATCAGTTTATTATCAGCCCTTTAAGAGGACACAGCCAAAAGCCGGACGAAGCAAGGGACAAGATCATAGAGCTTGTAGGCGATCTGCCCCGTGTGGAACTGTTCGCACGGGAGAAAACGGGCGGTTGGGATGTTTGGGGCAACGAGGTTGACTGCGACCTTGAAATTGAGGGCTATCGTGCCTGTGCCGGAGGTGATGAGAATGTCGGATAACTGGGTTGTGCAGAACCTTGAAAATGCGCTTGATACTTGGAACAGCAAATTATCCGAGATTTGGACGCTTATCACCCAATCGCCGCAGCAATTTAAGGGCGGGACAATCTGGAATGTGATCGTCAACATTCACGGTGCGGTGCAGGCTATCGGTCTTGCTCTGCTTGTTCTATTCTTTGTTGTCGGGGTAATGAAAACCTGCGGCTCGTTTGCCGAGGTAAAAAAGCCCGAACACGCCCTAAAACTTTTTATCCGCTTTGCGCTGGCAAAAGGCGCTGTCACCTACGGATTACAGCTTATGTTGGCGGTATTCAATATCGTTCAGGGACTAATCAGCACTATAATGACATCCGCAGTTTTCGGCACATCGACAAGGACGGTTTTACCGTCTGAAATCGTAACCGCCGTTGAAAGCTGCGGATTTTTTGAATCAATCCCGCTATGGGCGGTAACGCTGATCGGCGGTCTGTTCATTACGGTTTTATCTTTCGTTATGATAATGACCGTTTACGGACGCTTTTTCAAATTGTATCTCTACACCGCCATCGCCCCAGTTCCTCTCTCCGCTTTTGCGGGAGAACCCTCACAGAATGTCGGCAAGAGCTTTATCAAATCCTATGCCGCCGTCTGCTTGGAGGGTGCGATTATCGTTCTCGGCTGTATTATCTTTTCCTTGTTCGCCGCTTCACCGCCCGTAGTTGACCCAACTGCGGCGGCAGTTACGCAGGTTTGGAGCTATGTGGGCGAACTCATTTTTAATATGTTGGTTCTCGTCGGCGCTGTGAAAATGGCGGATCGCATTGTGCGTGAAATGATGGGACTGTAAGAAGTATTTTGTATGTAAAGGAGCTATGTGTTATGAACTCGTATGAAGAAAAAAAGCAAAGAAGAATCGACTACTACAACGAAAAAGCTGAAAAGCTGGAACAGGAAAGCAGCCAGCTTGCAAAGGAATCAAGCAAAATGATAAGCGCGATTCCTATGGGGCAGCCGCTTATGCCGGATTACTATTCTTATCAAGCCGACAAAAATTACCGTGAGCGTGCGTGGAACAAAATGGATAAGTCGGTTGAAGTAGGACAAAAAGCAGACTACTACCGCAGTAAGGCGGAAGCCGCCGAGAAAAACGCCGCTATTTCCAGCGACGATCCCGAAGCCGTTAAGAAGCTGAAAGACAAGTTGCAGAAACTTGAAGATTTCCAAAACCGTATGAAAAAGGTTAATGCCTATTATCGAAAAAACGGCACAATGAAAGGCTTTGAAAATCTGTCGGACGAAAAAGCGGCGGAGATTGACGAAGCTGTGAAAAACGATTATTCGTGGATAACCGCCCCTTATGCCCCTTTTCAGTTATCTAACAACAATGCAGAAATTAACCGCCTGAAAAAGCGAATTGCCACGCTGGAACGCCGGGAAGAAACCGGGTTTGTCGGTTGGCAGTTTGAGGGCGGCGAGGCTGTTGCCAATCAGGAGGAAAACCGCTTGCAGTTACTTTTTGACGAAAAGCCAAGCGAAGAACAGCGAAGCAAATTGAAAAGCTGGGGCTTTAAGTGGGCGCCCTCTAATAAGGCGTGGCAGCGCCAACTGAACAGCAATGCGATTTATGCCGCCGGACAAATTAATTTTGTAAGACCGCTTGACGGCAGAACCCCTCGTGAGCTTCAACCCAAGCCCAAGAAAAAAGACGAGCAGGAACGATAACAGGAGGTGCAGATTTTGGAGGTAAAGATAAACCGTGAAATCCGCAACTATACGGAATCAATGTTTTTCGGATTGTCCTTGCGGCAATTCGTTTTTTCAATTCTGGCGGTTGTTGTCGCCGTAGGATTGTATTTTCTCTTGAAACCCTATGTCGGGACGGAAACGGTCAGTTGGATGTGTATTCTCGGCGCTGCCCCTTTTGCCGCTTTGGGGTTTATCACTTATCACGGTATGACGGCAGAAAAATTCCTATGGGCGTGGCTGCGCTCGGAATTGATTGAGCCGAGAGAAATTCGTTTTGAACCTGTCAACTACTATTACGAAGCTCTCAAAGGCACGATCGAAAAACACGAAAAGGAGGGTTAAGCCGCTATGATGAAAACATTGAAACAGACCTTTACGCAGGACAAGGAGCGATATTCTGTCCCCCGAAAGGTGCAGGATGTTATTCCTATCCGCAGAATTTGGGACGACGGTATTTTTCAGGTCGGCAACCGATTTGCAAAAACCTATAAATTCACCGATATAAATTACCTTGTAGCAAGCCCCGAAGATAAGAAATCTATGTTTTTGACCTATTCGGAGCTTCTGAACAGCTTTGACAGCGTGGCTACCACAAAAATCACAATCAACAACCGCAGACTGAACCGCAAGGATTTTGAGGAAGCAATCTTAATGCCTATGCAGGAGGACGGGTTGGACGATTACCGCCGGGAATACAACAAAATGCTGCTTGATAAGGCCACCGGCGGCAACGGCATTATGCAGGAGAAATATATCACCGTTTCGGTCAGCAAAAAAGATATTGAAGAAGCAAGGGCATATTTCTCCCGTGTGGGTTCTGATTTGATTTCCCACTTTGCCGCGCTCGGCTCAAAGTGTACCGAACTGGACGCCACCGAAAAGCTGCGGATTCTTCACGACTTCTACCGTCCGGGCGAGGAAACCGCTTTTCGCTTTGACGCCAAAGAAATGATGCGCCGGGGACACGATTTCAAGGACTATATCTGCCCGGACAGCATTGAAAAGCACAGCGATTATCTGAAACTCGGTGAGAAATACGCAAGGGTTATTTTTCTGAAAGATTACGCTTCCTATATCAAGGACGATATGCTGACGGAGCTTACCGACCTGAACCGCAATCTGATGATGTCGATTGATATTATCCCCGTTCCCACCGACGAGGCGGTGCGTGAGGTTGAAAGAATCCTGCTCGGTGTGGAAACGAACATAACAAACTGGCAGCGCCGTCAAAATGCCAATCAGAATTTTTCTGCTGTGATTCCCTACGATATGGAACAGCAGCGAAATGAAATCAAGGAGTTTTTGAACGACCTTACCACAAGGGATCAGCGAATGATGTTTGCCGTTATCACGCTGATTCACATGGCAGACACCAAAGAACAGCTTGACAGCGACACCGAGGCGATTTTAGCAACCGCCCGAAAGCAAATGTGCCAGCTTGCCACAATGAAATACCAACAGCTTGACGGTCTAAATACCGTTCTCCCGATTGGTCTGCGGAAGATTAACGCTATGCGTACCCTTACCACCGAGAGCCTTGCGATGTTTATGCCGTTCAAGGTACAGGAAATCCAAGAAGTCGGAGGCATTTTCTTCGGAGAAAACGCAATCTCCCATAACCTGATTCTCTGCAATATGGCAAACCTTTTGAATCAGTCTATGTTCCTGCTCGGAATTCCCGGCTCGGGTAAATCGTTCTTTGCAAAGCTGCTGATTATTTTCCTTGCCCTTGCCACCAACGACGATATTATCATCTGTGACCCGGAGGGCGAATACACGCCGCTTATACAGGCTATCGGGAAACAAAACGCTTCTGTCATTCGGATTGCCGCCGGTGGCCGTGACCGTATCAATGCAATGGATATGGTTGAGGGGTACGGCGATAACAACCCGATTGTGGATAAGGCGCAGTTTATTATGTCGTTGATCGAACAGATTGACCCAAGCGGCGTAGGCGCTCACCACAAGTCTATTATCGACCGCTGCACCGACGCCGTTTACAAGGAGCAGGCGCAGACCTGCAAAGTGCCTACCCTTTGTACCTTGCGTGAAAAACTGCTGGAACAGCCCGAACAGGAAGCGCACGATCTGGCGCTTGCTTTGGAGCTTTTCACTTCCGGCTCTCTGGATGTATTCGCCCACGAAACCAATGTTGACACTTCCAGCCGCATTATCTCGTATGATATTCACGACCTCGGCGCACAGCTAAAACCCGCCGGACTTCTCACCATTACCGACGCTATGCTCAACCGAGTTACGACCAACTGGAAAAAGGGCAAGCGAACCCACCTGTTTATAGACGAATTCCATGTTGTTTATGAGAATGAGTTTAGCGCCAATTTCTTTAATTCGGCGTGGCGGCAGTTTAGAAAAAGGAATACCCACCCCTGCGCTATCACGCAGAATGTAGAGTATCTTTTGGATTCCGTGCAGGCAAGCACAATGCTTTCCAACTCGGAATTTGTGGTGATGTTAAATCAAGCGGCTTCGGATCGCACCAAACTCTCCGAGCTTTTGAATATCTCCACCGAGCAGATGAGCTATATTACCAACGCAGACGCAGGCTGCGGGTTAATGAAATACGGCGCTTCTCTCGTCCCGTTTGTAAACAAGTTCCCGAAAAACACCGAGCTTTACAAACTCATTACCACAAGACCCGGCGAGGGCGTTATGGGAGGTCAAACACAATGAAAAGCAAATATCTGATGTTCGGGGCGGCCGCTTGTGCCGCCCTTTTCCTTTTCTCCGGCGTTATGCTCTGGCGGCAGTATGCAGACGAAAAGCAGAGCGCCGAAGCCTTTGACAAGATCGCCGCGCTTGTGGAGGCCGAAACGCCGTCCGCCGACGAGCCGCAGGAATCTGAACCTCCGCAGCCTGAACAAACCGCTTTTGAAAAGTACGCTGTGGTGTATGAACAGAACAGCGATTTTGTGGGCTGGATTTCGATAGAGAGGACAAACATCGACTATCCCGTTATGCAGACGATTGACAACCCGAACTACTACCTGAAACACAGCTTTGAAAAGCAGTACAGTGATTACGGCGTGCCCTATGTGCAGGAAAACTGCGACCTCGGTTTATCCGACAACTGCGTAATTTACGGCCATCACATGAATAACGGCAGTATGTTTGCCGATCTCTGCAAGTACACGGACGAGGATTTTTACAGAGAACACAAAACAATCCGTTTTGATACGCTGTCCGGCTTTGGCGAATATGAGGTTATCGTAGCTTTCAAAACCGTCGCCTATTCTGAACAAGGTTTTAAGTATTACCACTTTGTCAATGCGGGTAGCGCGGGGGATTTCAACACCTATATCGCCAAATGCAAGGAGCTTGCTTTATACGATACGGGCGTTTCTGCCGAATACGGCGATAAGCTGATTACGCTTTCCACCTGCGAATACAGCCGTCAAAACGGCAGAATGGTCGTTGTTGCAAAACAGGTTATTCCTCCCGCCGTGGAGGTGGACGGCGATGAAACCTAAAAAATATGTTGTTTCGCTTTCTGGCGGCAAGGATTCGACGGCTATGCTTTTGCGGCTATTGGAAGAACAGCGCCCGGTTGATCTGATTATCTTCTGTGATACCGGGCTTGAATTCCCGCAGATGTATGAACACCTGAACTGTTTGGAGGCATATATCGGCAGACCGATTATCCGTCTGAAAGCAGAACACGATTTTGAATACTACTTTTACGATTACACCCCAAAAAGAAAAAATCCTGCTCTTTCAAAATACCGGGGAATGAGTTGGGCAGGCCCCCGCAACCGCTGGTGTACGGGTATTCTCAAAACCCGTGTCATTGACGCTTATCTCCGTGATCTGAAAGAACAGTATGAAATTATGGAGTATGTGGGTATTGCCGCAGACGAAACCCAACGCATAAAAACTGCCTGCTATCCTCTTGTGGAATGGGGTATGTCCGAAAAGGATTGCCTTGATTATTGCTATGCAAGAGGTTTTGATTGGGGCGGTTTATATCGTATTTTCAGCCGTGTTTTCTGTTGGTGCTGTCCGCTCCAAAGTTTAGAAGAACTGCGGAAGCTGTATCGGAATTTCCCGGATTTATGGCGGCAACTTGAAGAATGGGACGAAAGCACTTGGAGGACTTTTATCAAAAATTATTCTGTCCGTCAGCTTGCCGCCCGGTTTGTCTTTGAAGCTAAATGGCAGGCCGCAGGCGGCAATATCCGAAGCAAAGCGTTTCACGCTGCTTTACGGAAAGAATTATCCCGGCTCGGATCGGAGGTGACGCTATGCCGGACATCAAAACAAAAAATGTTGTCAAAGGAACAGTAAAAACGATTGATAAATCGGCGGTTGCCGCAGAGCGGATGAAAGATGCCTATATCCGCACAAAGGACAAAGCGGAGCACGGCGTTTATTCTGCAGAGGGTTCAGCCGAAGAATATGCCGCAGACCGTATTTCCGGCTGTGCTGATACCGTCACCCGTGAGGCTGTTCGGCAGTTTGACAAACAAGGCCGCCGTGGGGTTCAATCTACCAAAAACAATATCTCCAAAGCAAAAGAGCATTTTCGGCAGCGGCAGGCTCAAAAATCCATTAAGACGCTGGAGCGTGGCGAAAAAACGATCAAGCAGACGGCAAAATCCACGGGTAAATCTACAATTAAAACGGCAAAGGGTTCAGTTAAGACCGCACAGAAAACGGTTAAGACTGCCGAACAGACCGCCCGAACTGCGATTAAAACGAGTGAACAGGCAGCGAAAGTCGCTCAAAAAACCGCACAGGCTTCGGCTAAAGCGGCAAGGACGGCAGCACAGGCGGCGAAAGCCACCGCCAAAGCGACCGTTGCCACGATAAAGGCGGCAGCCAAAGCCACGGTTGCGGCGGTCAAGGCGATTATAGCCGGAACAAAGGCCTTGATTTCCGCTATCGCCGCCGGCGGTTGGGTTGCCGTTGTGATTATCATTGTGGTATGCCTGATTGCCTTGATTGTCGGCTCGTGTTTCGGTATCTTTTTTTCGGGCGAGGATTCGGGAAGCAGTATGACAATGCAAAGCGTGGTACAGGAAATCAACACCGATTACCAAACGCAGCTTGACACCACCAAAACGAATATCTCCTATGATGTTTTGGAAATGTCCGGCTCCCGTGCCGTCTGGCCGGAGGTTTTGGCTGTTTATGCGGTTAAGACTACTACCGATCCGAATAATCCGCAGGATGTCGCCACTATGGACGCTTCAAAAAAAGCGATTCTAAAAGATATATTCTGGCAGATGAATACCATATCCTCACGAACCGAAACAAAGACCGAGGAAATTATCACCGAAACGGATGACGGTCACGGCAATATTGTTGAAACGAAAACGACGGTCACACGGACTTATCTGTATATATCGGTGGCTCATAAGACCGCCGGAGAAATGGCAGATAAATTCGGATTCAATGCAGATCAGCGCAAGCAGCTTGCGGAACTTCTTGCCGAAGAAAACCGCAGTATGTGGAGCGCGGTTCTTTATGGCATTTACACCGAGGACGGACAAATTGTTTCCGTTGCTCTCTCGCAGATTGGCAATGTGGGCGGTCAGCCGTATTGGAGTTGGTATGGCTTTGACAGCCGTGTGGAATGGTGCGCCTGTTTTGTTTCGTGGGCGGCGAATGAGTGCGGGTATATTGATAGTGGTATTATCCCGAAATTTGCAGGCTGCACAAACGGCGTGCAATGGTTTAAGGATAGAGGTCAATGGATTGACAACAGCGCCACGCCGTCGCCGGGTATGATTATCTTTTTCGATTGGAACAACAAGGGTTCGTCCGGTCCGCAGGACGGGCTATCCGACCATGTAGGAATTGTCGAACGAGTTGAGGACGGAATTATTTATACCATAGAGGGCAATTCCGGGGATTCCTGCCGGGAAAATCATTATGCCGTAGGGCATTATGAATTCCTCGGTTACGGAGTGCCTGCGTATTAAAAAATCAACCGCCTTTTTTGGGGCGGTTGGTACATAATTATCAGGAAACAAAACGCAGACTATATTTCTTAACTTTTATGTGTTAAAATATACGATACGGCAGTAAAGGAACGCTATTGAGGAATTAAAAACAGTGAAAAAATAAATTTTCAATCTACTATCTAAAATGCATCCGAAATTCTTTTTTTCGTGTTATAGATTATT
>ULWQ01058556.1_pt1 | contig 28764 bp, 22 predicted proteins | sample 1960491 | NCBI WGS metagenome assembly ULWQ01 (sample SAMEA4835816, study PRJEB28245) | human gut metagenome | biome: gut microbiome; material: fecal sample | place: Denmark | collected 2008
ATGTCGTCGTATCCATGGCAATAATGACCCGTATCGGCACCAAGGCGCTCGATGCTATCGGCGACAGTGCCGGCTATATCAAGGGCCTGCATTCCAAGGCTCAGCTCGACCCCGAGAAGAGATACATCGTCCACTTCCCGGAGGACAACACCATCATGTCCGTCAACTCCGGCTACGGCGGAAACGTTCTGCTCGGCAAAAAGTGCTTTGCACTGCGCATAGCCTCCACCCTCGGCAGGAAAGAGGAATGGATGGCAGAGCATATGCTCATCCTCGGCGTTGAAAACCCGCAGGGTGAGATTCGTTATGTTTGCGGCGCATTCCCGTCTGCATGCGGCAAAACGAACCTCGCAATGCTCATCCCCCCCGAGGCCTACCGTGAAAAGGGCTGGAAGTGCTGGACGGTCGGCGACGATATCGCATGGCTGCGCATCGGTCCCGACGGCAGACTGTGGGCAGTAAACCCCGAAAACGGCTTCTTCGGCGTTGCACCCGGCACCAGCGCAAAGTCCAATCCCAACGCTCTTGCCGCAACCAAGAAGAACACCATCTTCACCAACGTTGTTCACAATCTTGACGACAACACCGTGTGGTGGGAAGGCATGGACAAGAATCCTCCCAAGAACGCGGAAAACTGGAAGGGCGAAAAGTGGGACTGCACCGACGGCAGCAAGGGCGCACACCCCAACTCCCGTTTCACCGCTCCGGCCGTGAACTGCCCCTGCATCAGCCCCGAGTTTGAAAGCAAGACCGGCGTTCCCATCTCCGCCATCATCTTCGGCGGCCGCCGCGCAAAGACCGCTCCTCTGGTCTATCAGTCCCGCGACTGGGATCACGGCGTGTTCGTCGGCTCCATCATGGCAAGCGAGACCACCGCAGCTGCAACCGGCAAGGTCGGCGTTGTAAGGCGCGATCCCATGGCGATGCGTCCGTTCTGCGGCTACAATATGGGCGACTACTGGCAGCATTGGCTCGACATGGGCGCAAAGCTCACCAATCCCCCGAAGATTTTCAACGTCAACTGGTTCCGTACCGATGACGAGGGCAATTTCGAGTGGCCCGGATTCGGCGACAACCTGCGTGTTGTCGAGTGGATACTCGGCCGCTGCTTCGGCGAAAAGGACGCAGTCGAGACCGAGCTTGGCTATGAGCCCAAGCCTGAAGATATCAACCTCGAAGGCGTTGATGTCACTCTCGACACCGTTAAGGATATCCTCGGAGTCGATAAGGAGCTGTGGCTTGAGGAATGCAAGGGCATCCGCGAGTATTACGCACAGTTCGGCGATAAGCTGCCCAAAAAGCTTGCACAGGAACTCGACGACCTCGAGGCAAGACTTAAAAAGTAAAAAAACGCGCGCTTTTGCGCGCGTAAGCATAGAAAGGATGATTACCCAATGAGCAAGAAGTATGTTTATCTGTTCTCCGAAGGCAACGCAAAAATGCGTGAGCTTCTCGGCGGCAAGGGCGCAAACCTGGCGGAAATGACCAACATCGGTCTGCCCGTACCCCAGGGCTTCACCATTACCACCGAGGCATGCACGCAGTACTATGAAGACGGCCAGAAGATCAATGATGAGATCATGGCAGAGATCATGGATTACGTAGTGAAGATGGAAGGCATCACCGGAAAGAAGTTCGGCGACCTTGAAAATCCTCTCCTCGTATCTGTCCGCTCCGGCGCACGTGCATCCATGCCCGGCATGATGGACACCATCCTCAACCTCGGCCTGAACGAGCAGGTCGTTGAAGTCATGGCTAAGAAGTCCAATAATCCCCGTTGGGCATGGGACTGCTACCGCCGCTTCATCCAGATGTACTCCGACGTTGTTATGGAAGTCGGCAAAAAATACTTCGAACAGCTCATTGATGAAATGAAGGAAGCACGCGGCGTAACTCAGGACGTTGAGCTCACCGCAGATGACCTTAAGGAACTTGCAGGCAAGTTCAAGGCAGAATATAAGGAAAAGATCGGCGAGGACTTCCCGACTGACCCGAAAGAGCAGCTTATGGGCGCTATCAAGGCAGTTTTCCGCAGCTGGGACAACCCCCGTGCAAACGTTTACCGCCGCGATAACGACATCCCCTACAGCTGGGGCACCGCTGTCAACGTTCAGATGATGGCATTCGGCAACATGGGCGACGACTGCGGCACCGGCGTTGCATTTACCCGCGACCCCGCAACCGGAGAGAAGAAGCTCATGGGCGAGTTCCTTACCAATGCACAGGGCGAAGACGTCGTTGCAGGCGTTCGCACCCCGATGCCCATTGCACAGATGGCAGAGAAGTTCCCCGAGGCATTTGCTCAGTTCGAGAACGTCTGCAAGACACTTGAGAATCACTACCGTGATATGCAGGACATGGAGTTCACCGTTGAAAACGGTAAGCTCTACATGCTCCAGACCCGTAACGGCAAGCGCACCGCACAGGCCGCGCTCAAGATCGCATGCGACCTCGTTGACGAGGGCATGATCACCGAAAAAGAAGCCGTTGCAATGATCGATCCCAGAAACCTTGACACTCTGCTGCACCCCCAGTTTGATGCTGCCGCCCTTAAGGCTGCAACTCCGATGGGCAAGGGCCTTGGTGCATCCCCCGGAGCTGCATGCGGCAAGGTCGTTTTCACCGCTGAGGAAGCAAAGGCATGGAACGAGCGCGGCGAAAAGGTCGTTCTCGTCCGTCTCGAGACCTCTCCCGAGGATATCGAGGGCATGAAAGCCGCACAGGGCATCCTGACCGTTCGCGGCGGCATGACCAGCCACGCAGCCGTTGTCGCTCGCGGCATGGGCAAGTGCTGTGTCTCCGGCTGCGGCGACATTAAGATGGACGAGGAGAACAAGCAGTTCACCCTCGCCGGCAAGACCTTCCACGAGGGCGACTTCATCTCTCTCGACGGCTCGACCGGTAAGATCTACGACGGCATCATCCCCACCGTTGACGCTTCCATCGCAGGCGAGTTCGGCCGCATCATGGCATGGGCCGACAAGTATCGCCGCCTCCAGGTTCGCACCAATGCAGATACTCCGTACGATGCACGCAAGGCTCGCGAGCTTGGCGCACAGGGCATCGGCCTGACCCGTACCGAGCACATGTTCTTCGACAGCGACCGTATCGCAGCATTCCGCGAGATGATCTGCGCCGACACTCTTGAAGAGCGCGTTGCGGCTCTTGCAAAGCTCGAGCCCATGCAGCAGGCCGACTTCGAGGGCATCTATGAAGCAATGGAAGGCTGCCCGGTAACCATCCGCTTCCTCGATCCTCCTCTCCACGAGTTCGTTCCCACTGAGGAAGCCGATATCGAGGCTCTGGCAAAGGCACAGCATAAGTCCGTTGAGGCTATCAAGGCTCTCATCGCATCCCTGCATGAGTTCAACCCCATGATGGGTCACCGCGGCTGCCGTCTGGCTGTCACCTATCCCGAGATCGCTGCAATGCAGACCCGTGCTGTCATCAGCGCTGCAATAAATGTTCAGAAGCGCCATCCCGATTGGAAGATGGTTCCCGAGATCATGATCCCGCTGGTCGGCGAGGTCAAGGAGCTCAAGTACGTAAAGGACGTCGTTGTCAAAAATGCCGACGAGCTGATCACAGCAAGCGGCCTTGATATGAAGTACCTTGTCGGTACCATGATCGAGATCCCCAGAGCGGCTCTGACCGCCGACGAGATCGCCAAGGAAGCAGAGTTCTTCTCCTTCGGCACCAACGACCTGACTCAGATGACCTTCGGCTTCAGCCGTGACGACGCAGGTAAGTTCCTCGGCGCTTACTACGATAAGAAGATCTATGAGAACGATCCGTTTGCAAAGCTCGACCAGGTCGGCGTAGGCAAGCTCGTCAAGATGGCATGCCAGCTCGGCCGTGCAACCCGTCCCGATCTGCACCTGGGCATCTGCGGCGAGCACGGCGGCGATCCCTCCTCTGTGGAATTCTGCCACAAGGTCGGCCTCGACTACGTCTCCTGCAGCCCCTTCCGCGTTCCCATCGCTCGCCTCGCTGCCGCACAGGCAGCTATCAAAAGTAGGTAGGAGTTCTCTTTCCTTTGAATTACCGCTTGGTTTCAAGGAAGCAGAAGCCTATCGAAAGGCTAACGGACAGTATTTAAGGAAAAATCAATGGAGAGATACCACCGTAAGGGTGCTTATCGACCTTGATTGAAAACCGAACTATAATAAGCGTATCATTAGAAATAGTGATACGCTTATTTTTTATCTCTTTGCAAAGTTGTTCTTCCCCCTGCTCTTTTATATAATAAGATTAGCAAGGAGGTCGAGCGTATGAAAGACAAAACCACTCATCTATATGTAGACAGTCACGAAAGGAAGCTGATATTGCATAGCCTTGTGGAGCTGAAAAACGCTCTCATACGGCAAGGCAGATATACGGACTGCATTGACGAACTCATTTTCAAGGTAGCTAATGCACCCGTCAAGAAAATGAAAATCGAATATGTCTAAGGCAATTCAAGAGTGAGCCGCTTATTCTTTTCCATAAGAGTAAGCGGCTTTTTTGCGTTCTCTGTACGATTTACATAGCCGCCTTGACAAAGCGGCTAAATCTATGCGAAAGGAGGACGCAGCTATGTCATATTGCAAAGTGATTGCTCTGACCAATCAGAAAGGCGGTGTTGGTAAGACCACAACGGCGGTCAATCTGGGTGTGGGTCTGGCGAAGCAGGGAAAAAGAGTGCTGTTGATTGACGCCGATGCACAGGCAAATCTCACAATGGCTCTGGGTTACAGCCGACCAGACGATTTACCCATTACGCTCTCCACAATCATGCAGAACATCATAGACGATAAATCTTTTGATGTTTCGCAAGGAATTTTATCTCACAGCGAGGGCGTTGCCCTGCTTCCGTCAAACATTGAGTTATCGGGCTTTGAAGTAAGGCTAATCAATGCAATGAGCCGTGAGCGTGTTTTGAAAACCTATGTGAATGAGGTTAAGAAAAACTACGATTATGTGCTTATTGACTGTATGCCGAGCTTGGGTATGATAACCATTAACGCTCTGGCGGCTGCTGACAGCGTGGTTATCCCAACACAGCCCCACTATCTTTCTGCAAAAGGCTTAGAGCTGTTGCTTCGCTCCGTGTCAATGGTCAAGCGGCAAATCAATCCCAAACTCAGAATTGACGGTATCTTAATGACAATGGTTATGCCCCGTACCAACATTTCAAAAGAAATCACGGCGACGGTCAAGAGTGCCTACGGTCAGAAAATCAAGGTGTTTGATACCGAGATACCTCATTCTATCCGTGCGGTGGAAGCAACCGCAGAGGGTAAAAGCATTTTCGCCTACGACAAAGGCGGCAAGGTTGCCGCTGCGTATGAACAGTTCTCAAAGGAGGTGGCAGAGCTTGGCGAGAAACAGAGAAACCAAAATCGAGCTGACCGCTTACGATGACCTGTTCCAGACGGACGAAAGCCGTGCGGAAGCAGCTTTAAGCAAGATACGGGATATTCCCCTGTCGGAGATTGACGAGTTTCCAGACCACCCATTCAAGGTTTTAATGGACGAGGATATGGAACAGCTTGTCGAGAGCGTGAAACGGAACGGCGTAATGACCCCTGCTACCGTGCGTTTGAAAGAGGACGGGCGGTATGAGCTTATCAGCGGTCACAGACGAAAAAAGGCTTGTGAGCTTGCAGGGCTTGAAACCCTCAAATGCGAGGTCAAAGACCTTACCCGTGATGAAGCCATTATCATTATGGTGGAAAGCAATCTGCAAAGGTCTGTTATTCTGCCGAGTGAAAAAGCCTTTGCCTACAAAATGCGGCTTGAAGCGATGAAGCGGCAAGGTCAACGAAGCGATTTAACTTCGTCGCCATTGGCGACTAAGTTACAAAGTGGGCGTTCCGATACGGAGTTAGGCGAACTTGTTGGCGAGAGCAAAGACCAAATCCGTCGTTTTATCCGCTTGACCGAGCTTGTACCCGAAATTCTCCAAATGGTAGATGAAAAGCAGATTGCTTTCCGTCCTGCGGTGGAGATTTCCTATCTTGCCGAGGAACAGCAATACACCTTGCTTGAAGCGATGAGCTATAACGACGCTACTCCCTCATTGGCTCAGGCTATCAAAATGAAGAAGTTTAACCAAGACGGAAAGCTGACGGACGAGGTTATCCAATCCATTATGGAGGAAGAAAAGCCCAACCAAAAGGAAAAGCCTGCTTTCCGTGATGAACGGATAACCAAACTCATTCCGAAAACCGTTCCCAAAGGACAGGAAACGGATTTTGTTGTTAAGGCTTTGGAGTTTTACACCCGACACCTGCAACGAAACAAAGCACACGAAAGATAGCCGCACACCGAGGGCGAAGTCTGCCTGTTTGCGTGGATAGCCGCATTTTGCGCTTCCCCCTCTCCACACCTCACCCCCTAACTACTGCCAAGACTATCCGAGAAAAGAATATCTGCAATATCTCGCAAATCGGTTTGTACCTTTGAGGACTTCTGATGTTTTTCGTATAATGAAGCCGTAAAGGAGGTCGATATGATGAGAAAATCAATGTTTGCAGCGCTTCTTGTGCTGATAATGCTGCTATGTGGCTGCTCCGATGTTTCAACAGCCCTCACACTGAATGATGAAAGTGAGCTTGTGACGGAAACCGAAGCTACTGCCGAAGCCGAAAGCACCAAGAGCATTTATTCCTCGGAAAGTAATGAGAGCAAAGCTCCAGAAACGAGTGCGGCGCTTGAAACTGCCGCAAAGGTAACGGAGTGTGAGCCTGTTCAGAGCGAAACGGTAAAACAAACCGAGCCTGCCAAGCAGAGTGAAGCAGAAACACCTGCAACGAAATCCACTACGGAAAATAATAATCCGCCGCCTACGGAAACACCGACACAAACCGCTTCCGAAAACACAAAGACAGCCTATGATTTTGAGTTCGATATGGAAGCGATAAAGGCGGATTGTATCAGTATCGGTCAGTCAATGGGGCTTCGTTTGGATACCTCTCTCACTCCGAGCAACGCAAGCTGGTGGAATCCCGTAACGGCGTCACGGAGCAATCAAGGCGAAATTCTAAAGCAAAGCCTTGAAAGCTATATCAAGTTTCATACCGCTGAAAATCTCAGCGCATACGGAATTGATGAAATCTCAGAATTTAATATTTGCTGCGAAGCAAAAGGAAACGGCGAATATCTGATTTACTTTCTTTTTGCATAAGTGGCAGCAAGGCTTATCCCTCTGTTTCAAAAACAGGGGGATTTTTTATACCCAAAATCAAGAAAGGACGGTTTAACAGTCTATGAAAACAAAGTTTAAGAAGAACGGAAGGCGGCTTCTGGCGGCTATCCTCTGCCTTGTTATGGCGGTTATGGCATTGCCGATGTCCGCCTTTGCGTGGACAAGCGAGGAAGGCGTTAGCTGCACTTCCTCATTCGGGGACTACTATGTCGGCTCTGACGGAGGATACTATCGCAGCAAATCCTCTTATTCATTCATCGTGTACGACAGCGACGGCAACACCTCTGTAAGAACAATCAGCGCAGGCAACGCCAAGCGCAAATACTTGATGACCGACAGCAGCGGAACGCACCAAGTTTACTGCGTAGAGTCTGGTATTGACTTTAATACGGGAAACAGCTATGTATCCAAGAATGGCAAAAACAGCTCCTATTTTCGCAAGCTGCCGACCGAAGCACAGTTCGGCGTAATGATGGCTCTGATGTACGGTTGGCACGAAGGAAAAACCTCACCCGTTGCAGGCACGAACAAAGATGATTATGCGTTTGCAACCCAAACGATTATCTGGGAATATCAGCAGCAGCTCCGCACAAGCCCGTCCGACCTGCACAGCGCAAACGGCATTGATGCGGACACTTACTGCTATTCCCTAAAGGGCAGACCTGCCGAAAAATGTTATGACTGGATTTTGTCGCAAATGGCAAGCCACTATACCATTCCGAGCTTTGCCGCAAGAAATCAGAGCAAGGCAGACACCTATACGCTCAAATATAATCCCGACAGGCAGAATTACAGCTTGACCCTTACCGACACAAACAACACCCTCGCCAATCTAAGCCTTTCGGCAAGCGGCATTAAGGTATCCAGAAGCGGAAATCAGTACACCTTTACAAGCGACAAAATGATTATCTCTCCAATTACGGTATCCGCACAGAAAGCCGTTAATCTGGATTGCGACGAGATGCTTATCTGGGGCTGCGTAGGCAAGCAAACAATGGTTTCGGGAGCTTCCGACCCTGTATATTTCTATTTCAAACTTGATACCGAAACCTACGGAACAGGTCTTATCAAAAAGACATCTGAGGACGGTGTTGTATCTGGCATCAAATTCAATATTTCTGGTAACGGCGTAAATCAAACCGTCGTGACCAAAGCAGACGGCACGGTAGATATTTCTTTGATGCCGGGGGTCTACACCGTCACAGAGCAGCCGATTGACCGATATGAGCCGCAGAATGTTCAGAGAATTACTATCGTAAGCGGTCACACCTCTACCGTGACCTTCAGCAATACGCTGAAGCGTGGCAGTCTGGAGATTATCAAAAGCTCCGAGGACAATCTGGTGGAGAGCGTGAAATTCCATCTTTACGGCACATCTTTAAGCGGTCTGCCCGTTGATGAATACGCCGTGACCGACGCAAACGGCGTTGCAAGATTTGAAAATGTGCTTATCAGCGGCACTACACCTTATACCGTAGAGGAAATTGATACGGCGGTGCGCTATGTCGTTCCCGCTTCCCAGACAGCGCCTATCGAATGGGAAAAGGTGACGAGCCGCAGCTTTACAAATATTCTCAAAAAATTCAATGTGACTGTAACGAAATCCGATGCAGAAACGGGTACGGCGCAGGGCGACGCTTCTCTTGCGGGTGCAGTCTACGGCATTTATAAGGGTGAAGAACTCATTGACACCTACACGACAGATAAAAACGGTCAGTTTACAACGAAGTATTATGTATGCGGCAACGATTGGACTGTCCGAGAAATCAGCCCGTCTGAGGGCTATCTGCTTGACAGAACAATCCACAGGGTCGGCGCAGAGCCAGAGCTTTACACCGTGGAGTTTAACTCTACCGCAAATGATGTGACCGAACAGGTCATCAAGGGCAATATCGCCATTATCAAGCATACCGACAACGGCGAAACGCAGATTGAAACGCCCGAAACAGGCGCAGCCTTTGAAGTATTCCGCAAGGCGGCAGGCAGCTTTGATGCTGCAAAGGAAACCGAGCGAGATATTCTCACTTGTGATGAAAACGGCTTTGCCCAGACAAAGGATATGCCTTACGGTATCTACACCGTCCGCCAGACCTCTGGTTGGGAGGGGCGTGAGCTGATGAAGCCCTTTGATGTGTTTATCAGCAAGGACGGTCAGACCTACCGCTATCTTATCAACAACGCAAACTTTGAAAGCTATATCAAGGTCGTGAAGAAAGATGCGGAAACAGGCAACACCATTCCGTATGCAGGCGCAGGCTTCCAGATTTACGACCCGAACGGAAACCTTGTGACAATGACCTTCACCTATCCCGAAGTGACGACCATTGACACCTTTTATACCACAGCCGACGGCGAGCTTATCACGCCGCAGACCTTGGAATACGGCAAGGGCTATTCTCTGGTTGAGGTACAAGCACCGTATGGCTATGTGCTGAACTCCGAGCCTGTCTATTTTGATGTGATGCAGGAAAACTCCGAGATTGACAGCGGTATTACCGTCATTGAGGTAGTACGCTCCAATGTGGCGCAGAAAGGAACGATTACTGTATCCAAATCGGGCGAAGTGTTCAGCTCCGTCAATGAAACAGGCGGCTTGTATCAGCCTGTCTATGCGGTGCGTGGGCTTGAAGGCGCAGTCTATGAGATTTCCGCCGCCGAGGATATTTATACTCTGGACGGTACGCTCAGAGCTTCTAAGGGCGAGGTTGTCGATACCGTTTCCACAGGTGCAGACGGTACGGCGGTAAGCAAGGAACTCTATCTCGGAAAATACGAGGTCAAGGAAATCACTGCTCCGTTTGGAATGGTACTGAACGAGGAAACTCACGCCGTTGAGCTTGTATATGCGGGTCAGAATGTCGCTGTTACCGAAACCGCCACTTCTTTCTATAACGAAAGGCAGCGTGTAGAAATTGACCTTATCAAGCGCCTTATGACAGACGAAGCCTACGGCATCGGTAAGAACGGCGAAATTTTTGATGTAACCTTTGGCTTGTATGCGGAAAAGGAACTGACGGCGGCAGACGGCACGGTTATCCCTGCTGACGGTCTGATTGAGATTATCTCTCTTGACGAGAATGGAAACGGCAAGGTCAAAACCGACCTGCCTATCGGGAGCTACTATGCAAAAGAGCTTGCGACCAATTCCGCATATATCTTGAACGGGCAGAAATATCCCGTCACTTTCGAGTATGCGGGACAGGAAACGGCTACTGTTCACATCACAGCCAACGACGGCGAAGCCATTGAGAATGACATCATTTACGGCTCTGTAAGCGGTAAGAAATCCGACGAGGACGGCAACGCTCTCGGCGGTGCGGTTATCGGCATTTTCAAGACAGGCACAGAGAAATTCACAACCGAAAACGCCATCCAGACTACCGTTACGGCTGCTGACGGCAGCTTTTCTTTTGAAAAAGTGCCGTATGGAACTTGGGTCATCCGTGAAATCGAAAGCCCGACAGGTTTTGTACTCTCCGAGGAAGAAATCACGGTCACAATCGGTGCGGTTGATGAAGTCGTGGAAATCGAGTTTGTCAATTACTTCATTAAGGGCAATATCGAATTGACTAAGGTCGATAAGGACTACCCCGACAACAAGCTCATAGGGGCAGAATTTGAGGTCTATGCCGATATCAACGGTGACGGCAAGCTGGATAACGGCGATAAACTGCTTGGAACAATGACCGAGCTTGACGGCGGCGTTTATCAGATGAAGGAGCTTCGCTACGGAAAGTACCTTGTCCGTGAGAAAACTGCGCCGACAGGCTTTGTGCTTGACGAGAATGTATATTCCGTGTCCATTGAGGAAAACGGCAAGACCTATATCGTTGAAAACGAGGCAGGCGTGGGCTTTGTCAATGCGGCGCAGAAAGGCTCTCTTAAAATCGTAAAGACTTCTTCTGACGGTAAGATTGAGGGCTTCTCATTCCGTGTGACGGGTGCTGACGGCTATGACCAGACCTTTAAGACCGACAAAAACGGCGAGATTTTTATTGAGGGTCTGCGAATTGGCGAATACACCGTATCCGAGGTAAACGACAGCGTTTCCGCAGGATATATCCTGCCTGCCGACAAGCAGGCTACGGTCAAGGTCGGTGCTACCACCATCGTTGAGATGCACAACGAGCTTCGTGATACCCCGAAAACGGGCGATGACTTTAATCTTGCTTTGTGGGTAAGCCTTGCGGCTGCTTCCGTTATGGGCGCAGGCGTTCTTGGCTTTGTAGGCTTTAAGAAAAAGAAAAAGGAGGACTGATTTATGGAAGCAAAGACCATTATTGCAATCGTGCTTGTGGTGTTTATCGTAGGCGCTGCTGTATGGCTGAATATCCGTAACAGAAAGAAGTAACAAGCGTCGGGGCGGCTGAAAAAGCCGCCCCTTTGCTGTTTATGGAGGTAAATCTATGAGAAATCTCAAAACCATTGAGGGCAAGGTCAGAGCCGTTCTGCAAAAGGACGAGGAAGCCCGAAACGATGATATGCTGCTGTATTTGAAGGTCTGCAATGGCTGTCTGAAAGATACAGGGGCAATGCCCTTTGCCGAGGTAATAGCTCAGTATAAATATCTGGGACTGCCGAGCTTTGAGAGCGTCGGCAGGACACGCCGTAAATTACAGGCGCAATATCCAGAGCTTATGGGAAACGCCCGTGTAAGGCGGCTTCGTGCCGCAGGCGAAAAGGCGTACCGCAAATACGCAAAGGAATGAGGTGCAAGATGGAGGAAAAACGGATAAACAGCGGTTATGAAATTATAGAGAGCCATACTATCGGGAGTAATGAGCTTGTTATCGGTCATAACGACAAAGCACCCAACCCCTATGTGTGTTGGTACTGCAAAAACGGCTCGGATTATTTCTGGGGATATTATTGCAATCAGTTGTCCGAAGCAAGAAAGAAGCTGAATGAACGCTATCGGCGGGAGTGCCGTATGCCCTACAATCAGCCCGATAAAAGCCAGAAAAGCCGTGATGACCGTGAGCGATAAAATGGTATATGACTGCAAGACCTGTCCTTATCCCCGATATAAGGACGGGTCTGTTATTTTCTGCGATGTCTGTATCCGAAAGATTTTAGATGAGCAGAAAGAGAAAAAAGAACGAAAGGAGTAGCCGAATGAGTGAGGAAAAGAGAAAACTCGGTGATTACGAGATTATCCAGAGCATCTATATCGGAGATAAAGAGGTCGTGTTCGGCGTAAACAAAAAAGACCCGTATCCCTTTATGGTGTGCTGCTGCGATTACCACAACCCTCTGTCAGCGGCGTGGCCGACAGAGGGTATCGCTTCGGACGATTATCTGGAAGCAATGCAGATTTTTGTTGACCGAGTACAGTTGCAGATTGACCGCACCAAAGAGGAGCTTGACAAATTCTCCTTTGACAAGACCGTGTTTACAAAGGAGAATTGTATCCCTGATGACGGTATGCGTAACATTATGGGCAAGGTCGTCGTTATCAATTCCGAGCCGAAACGCTATGAATATCAGCATCCCGCCTATCAGCTTGTGTTGGCTGACGGAGGAAACGGAGCTATCGGCGGCAGAGGTCGGGCGGTGTTCGGCACTTGCCTTGCCACAGGCGAACAAGCCAGATGGGAAAGGTACGATGTGCTTGGCGAAATCAAGCCCGAATGTATGCCCGATTGGGCAAAGGAAGCGCTTGCTAAAATCAAGGCGCAGGAAAAAGAGAAAAAGCAGAAAAATCGGGAGGAACGCTGATATGGAGATACGAGCCTTAACCCCTGCCGAGCAGAAATACACCTACGCTCAGAGTATGCAGCTTGAGGGACAGACCGCCAATATCGGTCATCTGCGTGGCGATTTTGACAGCTCTGGATACGGCTTTTATACCACTTGGACGGACACCCGAACACAATGGAAAACGGACGAGTTCAAGGCGGAGTTTGACGAGGTTATCAATGCTCTGCGCTCCGATAAATACGGACTGCTGAAAAGCCGTTCCGATATGAGTGCGTATGCAAGGCAGTATGCGGATAGCACCTTTAAGGGCAGCTATTGCACGGAGTACGGTTTCCGAGTGGATACGGAGAAACACGCCTATCTGCTGCGCTGCAACCCCACAAGGGGCGACTACAATTTTTACTGCTACTGCTTTGTAAAGGAATGGCTTGATAAGCACATTCAGAAAGCCGAGCAAGGTATCCGATTTATTGACCCGAACTATAAGGAGCTGTTCCGTATCCCCGACGGCGGCAGGATAATCGTAACGAACTCTTGGGGAGAAAAGCGAGAATATTCCTGCCGCTTTATAGATGAATGTCATACCGAGGTCGGCAACAATATTTTTCATATCTGCGAGTTTGCCGAGCGTATGCAGCAGAATGGAGCGACCTACGAGCCGAAACAGGCGGAGCAGCCGCCCCAGAAAGTGCCGAGGAAAAACGACTATGAACGATAAAGGAGGATTGCGATATGGCTGTTAATCAGAAAGCCGTCAAGGTCTTGAACAAGGTTTTGGAAGCAGGCTTTACCGATGAAAAAGCAATTTCTGCTATGACTATGGACGATATTCTCTCTATGCAGGGTATCACGGTTGCGGACATTGCCATTATCAATGACCTGCAAAAGAGCATTAAAGCAAGCAAGGTCATTTCCTTTCTCGGTGGTGCTGCCGATGAGTAAGAAAGACCGAATAAGGAAAACGAAATAAGGAGGTGCAAATTCAATGGCTGCGAAGTATCAGCTAATTACGGAGCTGTATTGGCGCATAGGTATTGCGGTTGCAAAAAATCCGCAGGCGTGGCAGAGCTTTTTAGCTGCTGCTTGCCGCAACTATAAATGCCGCTTTGATGAACAGCTTTTAATCTATGCACAACGCCCCGACGCTATCGCCGTCGCAGAGCTTGACACTTGGAACAAGCGCTTTAAGCGTTGGGTAAACAAAGACAGTAAGGGTATTGCCGTTTTCGACCCGAAGGGTCGCAGGAATACCCTTAAATACTATTTTGATGTTTCGGACACGCACGACGGATATTACGGCAGCCGCCCCGTCCCGATATGGCAGATGAACGGACGATACGAGCAGGCTGTTATCGAAAGGCTATCCGACAGGTTTGGTAATACGGAAAGCACCGACCTTGCTTCTGCCCTAATGGAAACGGCAAAGAACGCCGTTGAGGATAATCTGCAAGACTATTTCTCTCAGCTCAAAGGCTTCACAAGGGACAGCTTCTTGGAGGAATTGGACGACCTTAATGTAGAGGTCTGTTACAGGCGTTTGGTAACAAACAGCGTTGCATTTATGCTGATGAGCCGCTGCGGTCTGGATACAAACGAGCATTTTGACCAAGAGGATTTTGAGGGCATTATCAATTTCAATACGCCTGCGACTATTAACGCCCTCGGCATTGCCACAAGCGATATTTCCGAAATGGCTCTCAAGGAAATTTCTCTTGCGATACAAAATCTGCAAATCGCAGAGAAAGGCACAAATCGCACCTTTGTACCAGAAAGCAAAAGCCAATATAATAAAGGCAGAATACAACCCGAAAGGAGCGAAAATAATGAACGCAATCACTTACAGCAGGCAGGGCGACTATCTTATTCCCGACCTGACATTACCGACCGAGCAAGAAATTCCGCTTGGCAGATACGCTCAGATGCACAGGCGCTATCTGGAGCAGCACAAGCGAGTGACCTATCTCAATCTGGTGACATCGGGCAAACTGAACGAGTATCTGTATCAGACCGAACAGACGGCTCTCCAGAGGTTGGAGCTTCTGACGAAGCAGCTTTCAGCCGAACAGGGCGTGACGGAGGAGCTGAAAGAGAAAGCCCCGATGCAGTGGGTACAGAGAATGAACAACGTCCGCAGTCAAGCGGAGGAAGTGATTATGACCGAGCTGATTTACAAGTAAGCGTTGCCAACGCAGATGAGGTCAAGGTCAATCTTCCTACCGTAGAGGAACAAATCAAAATGATAGCCGAAGCAGAGGACGAAAAATCCTCTGCTTTTGCTGTTTCACAGGAAGATATTGACTCTGTTCTGACAAGAGGAAGCGGTTTTCAAGACGGGAAATACCGTATCTACCGTCAGTTTCAGAAATATGATGACAGCAAAAGTAATATCGCTTTTCTCAAAAAGGAATACGGCATAGGCGGCGGAACGCACCTTTACCCCGATGGAACAAAAGGCGGCGAATGGCACGACGGCAAAGGCATTGGCATTGGAAAGCACGGGTCATATACAAACCCAGACTTGCGGCTCAGTTGGTCTAAGGTTGAAAAGCGGCTGCGTGAGCTGATAAAGGCAAACCGCTATCTCAATCCGAAAGAAAAAGACCATTATGCCGATTATCTGGAGAGCGTGTCAGCCCCTCAATATGAGGTTGACGCCCAGAGAAAAATGGCAAGGCAGCGTTTTATCGACGCTCATCGTGACCTGCCGCCTACCGACAAACGGGATACCCTTGCTATGCGACTGTCGGACTTTATCTGTGACTTGGACGGGTACGAAAAAGACCTGTTATCCAATGTAGAGCGTTCCGACCTTGCCGATGTTACGGCTGAGCAAATGGAACAGCACTTGTCCGACCCCGCTACCGTTCAACAGTTACTTGATTTTCTTGCCCAGATACAATGGAAAACGACATCGGTTTTCAGCCGCAGCAATGCGTGGAAATTTTCCGAAGAATTGCGGGAGTTGCATCCGCTTTGCTATCTCTACAACGAGGGCGATGTGGTGTATATCGGCGCAGATAAGTACGAAATCGCAGATTTTGACGAAAACGCCGTGTCGCTCCGAAATGCAGAGTTTCCGTTATTCGGCAAGGAATACAGCCGAGAGGATTTTGAGGAAAAGCTCAAGGAAAATCCTGCAAATGACCATCTGAAAGTTGTCGTGACCGAAAAGCAGCGGACAGAAGCGCCGTCCGAGAAAAAGCCAGACAGAATACAGTTTTCTATCGGCTTTTCCGAACACCCTGCTTTTTACGATAGGCAGCTTAATGACCGTTATACGGATTTGAGCTTTGCTCTCGGAAACAAGCTGCTCGGTGTTCTGGACGAAAAGCAGCACCGAGAGCGTGAAAGCAAGGAAATCGGTTGGTATCACAAAACGGATTTTAAGATTACCGCTACCGTCGGCGGCGAGGACTTTCACTATGAGGGGCGTTTTGATATTGGCGACGGCGAGGGCGACCTTATCGCCCACATCAAGAATTATTATGATTATTGCCTGTCGCCGCAATGCCCGTTTATCCCCGAATGGAAGCGACAGGGCGAGGATTATTACCGAGAACGGATGGATAGTCTGCGCTTGGGGCGTGATGTATTTATCCCATTCTTGGAGCAGAATACCGAGCTGACGCCAGATGACGAAAAGCTCCTTGCCGAGATTATGGCTACCGAAAGCGACTGGTACAGAAAATCCGAAGAACCAGAACGACCCTCTGCGGCAGATGAGATGATTGCCTATGCGGAAAAGGTTGCTTCGGAATATGAATCCGAACCGCAAGAGGAACGCTTTGAGATTTTGATGACCTCGGATGCGTTTCCCGACCCCGAAGATGTTTATGCTATCTGGGATAATATCCGAGAGGAATATTACGCCGATGATTACGGTAAAATTCTGACCTATCCCACAGAGGAAGCGGCAAATGAGGGCTTGGTGGCAGTCAAGAAAGCGGTTGCCGACAAGGAAGCCGAGGAATGGCTGTATGTGGAACGGGCTAAACAAGGTTTAGATCCCGTTCCCGCACAGGACAACGCCGACCTTATCGGCAAGGAAATCACGATAGACAACCGCAAATATGTTGTGGAGAGCGTCGGCAGGATAAGCGGCGATGTGTCCCTGCGTGACATCACTTTTCAGAACAGCACAGGATTTCCAATTAACCGAGTGGAGAAAATCGGCTATATCCGAAGCCTTTTAGAACAGGCAAAAGCCGAATTACCGCCCGAAGAAAAGACGGAAGCTCCAGCCGCTTTATCTGCTGACCGTCACAATTTCCGCATTACCGATGACACGCTCGGCGTAGGCGGTGCAAAAGAAAAGTTCCGCAACAATATGGCGGCTATCAATCTTCTGCACGAGCTTGAAATCGAAAACCGCCTTGCCACACCCGAAGAACAGGAAATCCTATCTCGGTATGTCGGTTGGGGCGGTTTGTCTATGGCGTTTGACGAACACAATGCGGCTTGGGCTGACGAGTTTAAGGAGCTGTATGCGACCCTATCCCCAGAGGAATACAACGCCGCTATGGAGTCAACGCTGACCGCCTTTTATACGCCGCCCGTTGTTATCAAGGCAATGTATGAAGCGCTCGACCACTTGGGCTTCTCACAGGGTAATATCTTGGAGCCTTCCTGCGGCACAGGCAATTTCTTCGGCTTGCTGCCCGAAAGTATGGCAGGCTCAAAGCTCCACGGCGTAGAGTTAGACCCGCTGACAGGTAAAATCGCAAAGCAGCTCTACCAGAAAGCCAATATTGCCATAGAGGGCTTTGAGCAAACAAAGCTCCCAGACGACCATTTTGATGTGGTTGTCGGCAATGTGCCTTTCGGAGAAATCCGTGTAAATGACAGCCGATACAACGCCCAGAAGTTTCTCATACACGATTACTTTTTCGCAAAGGCGCTTGATAAAGTCCGTGCCGGCGGCGTTGTGATGTTCATTACCTCTAAGGGAACAATGGACAAAGCAAGCCCAGAGGTAAGAAAGTATATTGCCCAGAGAGCCGAGATGTTAGGTGCAATCCGTCTGCCAGACAACACTTTCCGTGCCAACGCAGGCACGGAGGTCACAAGCGATATTCTCATTCTGCAAAAGCGTGACCGTGTAATTGATGTTGAGCCAGATTGGGTGTATCTGGACACAGACGAAAACGGCGTTACGATGAACAGCTATTTTGTTCAGCACCCCGAAATGGTGCTTGGACAAATGCGGCTTGAAAGTACACGCTTCGGGAAATCAGAGCCTGCCTGCAAAGCCTATGATGACAAATCTCTGTCAGAGCTGCTTCACGACGCCGTTCAAAGGATAAACGGCGAAATCACGGAGCTTGATAATGAGATAGACCAAATCTCCGACGAACAGGACACATCCATTCCTGCCGACCCGAATGTACGCAACTTCTCGTTCGCTCTTGTAGACGGCAAGGTTTATTTCCGAGAGAATGACCGTATGACCCCTGCCACCGTATCAATGACGGCGGAAAACCGTATCAAGGGACTTATAGAAATACGGGACTGCGTGCGCAGGCTCATTGAGTATCAGACCGAGGATTATCCAGAAGAAATGATACGCACCGAGCAGGAAAACCTAAACCGCCTATACGACAGTTATACCGAGAAATACGGTCTTATCAACAGCCGAGGGAATTATCTTGCCTTTGCGTCGGACGAGAGCTATTTTCTTTTGTGTTCTCTGGAAGTGCTTGATGATGAGGGCAATTTCAAGCGGAAAGCGGATATGTTCACGAAGCGGACTATCAAGCCGCATCGTGAAATAACCTCGGTTGAAACATCGAGCGAAGCTCTTGCCCTATCCATCGGAGAGAAAGCCCGTGTTGATTTGCCCTATATGGAACAGCTTACGGGTAAAACGCAAGCCGAGCTTGTCAAGGATTTGCACGGTGTTATCTTCAAAGTGCCGAACTCCGAGCCTGTTTCCTATGCAGCAGCAGACGAGTATCTGTCGGGTAATGTCCGCACGAAGCTCATTATTGCACAGGCGGCGGCAAAGGACGACCCAGAGCTTGCGGTCAATGTGGAAGCCTTAAAACAGGTCATTCCGAAAGACCTATCCGCTGCCGAAATCTCCGTCCGTCTGGGAACGACTTGGATACCGCAGGAGGATATTCAGCAGTTTGTTATGGAGCTGCTTACTCCGTCGCAGTACGCCAGAGGAAAAATCAAGGTGCGCTACACCGAGTTTAACGGCGATTGGTTTATTGAGAACAAAAGCTCCGACTTCGATAATGTCAAGGCAAACAGCACCTACGGTACAAAGAGGGCTTCTGCCTACCGCATTATTGAGGATACTCTGAACCTGCGTGATGTCCGTATTTTTGACTATGTGTATGATGAACACGGCAACAAAAAAGCGGTGTTCAATGCCAAGGAAACGACGGCAGCACAGGCAAAGCAGGAAGCCATCAAGCAGGCGTTTGCGGATTGGATATGGAAAGACCCAGAACGGCGAAACCGTCTTGTTCGCTATTACAACGACACTTTTAACTGTATCCGTCCCCGTGAGTATGACGGCAGCCATATCACTTTCGGCGGTATCAGCCCAGAAATTACACTAAGACCGCACCAAGTAAACGCCATTGCCCATATCCTTTACGGCGGCAATACGCTCCTTGCCCACAAGGTAGGTGCAGGCAAGACCTTTGAAATGGTAGCCGCCGCACAGGAAAGTAAGCGGCTCGGACTTTGCCAGAAATCAATGTTTGTTGTTCCCAATCACCTTGTCGGTCAGTGGGCTTCCGAATATCTGCGGCTCTATCCGAGCGCCAATATTCTTGTTACGACCAAACAGGATTTTGAAACGGGCAATCGCAAGAAGTTCTGCGGGCGCATTGCCACAGGTGACTACGATGCGGTCATCATCGGACACAGTCAGTTTGAAAAAATCCCGATGAGCGTGGAACGCCAGAAAATGCAGTTGGAAAAACAGCTCTTTGATATAGAACGAGGTATTGAAGATGTGCAGACTTCCAAAGGCGAACAATTCACGGTCAAGCAGCTTATGAAAACCCGCAAGAGTATCAAAGCAAAGCTCGACAAGCTCAATGATACCAAGCGCAAGGATACGGTAATCGAGTTTGAACAGCTCGGCGTTGACCGTCTGTTCATTGACGAGAGCCATTTTTACAAGAATTTGTACCTTTACACCAAGATGCGCAGAGTGGGCGGCATTGCCCAGACAGAAGCCCAGAAGTCGAGCGACCTCTTTATGAAGTGTCGCTATCTGGACGAAATAACGGGCAACCGAGGAACGATTTTCGCAACGGGTACGCCCGTCAGCAATTCTATGGTGGAACTGTACTCGGTACAGAGATATTTGCAGTACGACACTCTGGTACAAAACGGCTTGCAGCATTTTGACAGTTGGGCATCCACCTTTGGAGAAACCATAACGGCTCTGGAGCTTGCCCCAGAGGGGTCAAGTTACCGCCCGAAAACAAGATTTGCCAAGTTTCACAACCTGCCAGAGCTGATGCAGATGTTCCGTGAGGTAGCCGACATTCAGACCGCCGATATGCTGAAGCTCCCCGTGCCAAAGGTCAATTATCGTAATATCAAGGTCGCTCCGAGCGAAATTCAAACGGAAATGGTTGCTTCCCTCGCAAAGAGAGCCGAGAAAGTCCGTGACAGACTTGTAGAGCCGTATATCGACAATATGCTGAAAATCACGAATGACGGGCGAAAATTGGCACTCGACCAAAGGCTTATCGACCCGATGCTGCCAGACTTTGAAAACAGCAAGGTCAACGCCTGCGTGGATAATGTGTACCGTATCTGGACGGAAAACGCCGATACACGGGCGACACAGCTTGTATTCTGCGACCTGTCAACGCCCAAAAACGACGGCACTTTCAATGTTTATGACGATATACGAACAAAGTTGACCGACAGGGGTATCCCTGCGGAGCAGATACGCTTTATTCACGAAGCGACCACCGATGCACAGAAAAAGGAGCTGTTTGCAAAGGTCAGAAGCGGTGAAGTGCGTGTTCTTTTAGGCTCTACTCCTAAAATGGGAGCAGGTACGAATGTGCAGGACAGACTCAAAGCCATTCATAATTTAGACTGTCCGTGGCGACCGAGCGACCTTGAACAGCGGCAAGGGCGTATTGAACGGCAAGGCAATATGTTCCCAGAGGTTGAGGTCTATCGCTATGTTACTGAGCAGACCTTTGACGCCTACCTCTATCAGTTGGTAGAGAGCAAGCAGAAATTTATCAGCCAGATAATGACGAGCAAAAGCCCCGTCCGTTCTGCCGAAGATGTGGACGAGGTTGCGCTGTCCTTTGCCGAGGTCAAAATGCTTGCCACAGGCGATGAGCGTTTCAAGGAGAAAATGGACTTGGATATACAGGTATCGAAGCTGCGTGTACTCAAACAAAGCTGTCTGTCCGAGCATTACGACCTTGAGGACAGGATACTCAAATTCTATCCGCAGACCATAAAGGAGTATGAGGAACGCATTGCAGGCTACGAAAGCGACACGGCACTTGCCGAGCAGCACAAGCCGCAGGGCGAGGATAAATTCTGCCCGATGACCATAAAAGGCGTGACCTTTACCGAAAAAGCAGCCGCAGGCGAAATGCTCCTTGCCGTCTGTAAGGAAAATACTCTTGCCAATCCCGTGGAAATCGGCAGCTACCGTGGTTTTAGAATGGAGGTTTATTATGATATGCTCAACACCCATTACTGCCTAAACCTTTGCGGAAAAGCAAAGCACAAGGTGGAGTTAGGCAGCGATGCACTCGGCAATCTGACCCGAATTGAAAATGAACTTGCGAAAATCCCTGTAAAATTGGATGTCGCAAAGACAAAACGGACGGAAACCGTCGAGCAGCTCCAAACTGCAAAAGCAGAGGTTGAAAAGCCGTTTGCTTTTGAAGATGAGCTGCGGGAAAAGACGGAACGGCTGAACGCTCTCAATATCGAGCTTAATCTGAATGAGAAAGACCGTTCCGTTATGGACACCGAGCCAGACCAGAGCGAGGAACAACCCGAAAGAAAATGTGCAAATCGAGAGAGATAATGCTGTTTGTATATTTGTAATGACCTTTTTGGGGCAGTATAATAGGTACAAGAAGTATTAAATCGGAGGTGAAAACCGTGCTGGATAATTTCAAATTTGAAACCTTTGTCGATGCGCACAGCAATATTTTCGAGGAATATCTAAGCTCCGTCATATCCAAGCTGCGAGAAACCAATTCCGAATACCGTTCCATAGAGGAAAAGATAGAGAGCCTTTACAGGCAGTATCCGAAAGTGATGGCGGTGTTCGATACGGAGAAATCAAGCGATTTATCCGAGCAGGAATGTACGGTGCTGATAGAAATTCTGGAGCTTCGGGCGAGGCTCTGCGATATGCAGCAGGAAGCTATTTATTTCCGAGGCTGCTATGACAGCGTGGGGTATCTGAAAAAGGCAGGCATTTTATAACCGAGAACGGCGGCATTGGCGAAAAGCTGATGCCGCTTTTATATAGCCGAGTGGTTTTCACCGAACGGAAATCACTCGGCTTTTTCTATTTCTGGAGGTGATTTGATTGAATGAAAAGCAGCAGACCCTATGTGCAGCTTGACCCTGCGGTTATCGAACAGGCACGGCAAATGGACTTGCTCTCCTATCTCAGAGCTTATGAGCCGAACAATTTGGTGCGTGTCGGCGGCAGCGTTTACTGCACCAGAGAACACGACAGCTTAAAGATTTCCAACGGCAAATGGTTTTGGTGGTCGAGAGGTATCGGCGGCGTTTCCGCCCTTGACTATCTTATCAAGGTCAAGGATTATGGATTTGTCGAAGCCGTCGAAGCTCTGACGGGCGGTGCGGTTGAATGGACGCCGCCGCATACGCCGAAAAAAGACGAGCCGAAAATTCTGCTATTGCCGCCGAAAAACAAGGATTGCAGCCGAGTAATGCAGTATCTTTTCGGGCGTGGCATAGATTATCAGCTCATACAAGAGTGCATTGCAGACGGCACGATTTACGAAAGCGCCGATTATCACAACGCCGTTTTTGTGGGCAAGGATAAAAGCGGAACGCCAAAGTATGCCGCCTTGCGCAGTACGCTCGGAAGCCCCTTTAAGCAGGACGCTTCGGGCAGCGACAAGCGATATTCGTTCCGACTGCTTGCAAAAGAGCCGATAAACACGGTGCATTTATTTGAAGCAGCCATTGATTTACTGTCTTATGCGACCTACCTTAAATGCGAGGGCAAGGACTATCGGACACAAAATCTACTCTCTTTGTCGGGCGTATATCAGCCCAAAAAGAAGCTGAGCGAGAGCAAAGTTCCCATTGCGCTGTCCACTTATCTCAAAGAAAATCCGCAAATCAAGACCGTTGTTCTGCATCTTGACAATGACAAAACAGGCAGGTTGTGTACTGCCGCCTTAACCGAATTACTGAAAAAGGACTATGAAATCGTTGATTCTCCGCCGCCTGTCGGCAAGGATGTCAATGATTTTTTAATGTCCTATCTGGGGCTTTCAAGGCAAAAGCCCGTCCGTGAAAGGAGTGATGTCCGTTGATTGTGCAGCAGGTTTTTTGAAAAAAGCGCAGCCAAACCGACCCTAAATTTAAGAACGAAAGTGAGGAAATGACGATTGAAAAACTATGATGTGACCCTTACCGCCCACTATGAAAAGACCGTTTCCGTTTGCGCCGACAGCCCAGAACAGGCGGCAGAGAAAGTCAAAATTATTCTCTTTGATACCGACCTTATCGAGTTTTCCGACGATGATTTTGTCTGCGGCGAAGCCGATATTACCGAGCATAGCGAGGACGGTCTTGACGATACCGATGAGGAAAAATTGTCCGAAGAAAATGATTGTTCGGACTGTCCGTACTTCTGCCCCGTGTGCGGAGAATGTCTGTATGAGGACGAGTGCGAAGAATGATATGTCTTACCAAGCACTGAATTTGGCTAACCAAATTCGCTTGTTAGGGGGCTGCCCCTAATACCCCGTGAAAACAGAAAGGAGTTTGAGAATGAGTGAGTTTATATTTTTTATCATCGGCATAATGCTCGGCGGGCTGACGGGCGTTGCGATTATGTGCTGCTTGCAGATAAACCGTCTGTCCGAGAGAGAGGAAGTGAAAAATGCGAAAACGAAATGTGCAGATACTTTTCCGTCTGACTGAGGAAGAAGCTGAGCAGCTTAATGAGCTTGTGCGGAAATCGGGTCGCTCAAAAGAAGCCTTCCTCAGAGAAACGGTAAAGGGCTACCGCCTGTGCGAGAAGCCCGACCCAGAGTTCTATAAAATGATGCGAGAGCTGTCGGCTATCGGCAACCGTATCAATCAGCTTGCGGTCAAGGCAAACGCCCTCGGCTTTATCGACACACCGATGCTCCGAGAGGAAGCGAGGAAATGGCACGAGTTCCAAATCGAAATCCGCAAAAGGTATCTGCTGCCCCGCAAGGTATCTTAATGGCAGTTTGCGAGATATGGGATGTGCGTGGCAGGCTCGACCACCCGATTGACTACGCAGAAAATCCCGAAAAAACCGCCAACCCCAAATACACCGAAGCTGATTTACAGGCTATGGTCGATGTAATGGAGTACGCCACCAATAAGGATAAGACCGAGCAGCGTTTCTTTGTCACGGGCGTAAACTGCGACCCGACAACCGCCAGAGATGAAATGATGGTTGCTAAAGCCCAATGGAGCGACACGAGTGAGATTGTCTGTTATCACGGTTTCCAGAGTTTCAAGTCTGGTGAGGTCACGCCAGAGCAGGCGCACGAGGTCGGGGTCAAACTTGCCGAGAGAATGTGGGGCGACAGATTCCAAGTCATTGTTACTACCCACCTCAACACCGAGTGCCTGCATAACCACTTTGTAGTAAACTCCGTTTCCTTTGCGGACGGCAAGCACTATCACGACAACAAAGCAAACTTGCGGCTGCTCCGTCAGCGCTCCGATGAGCTTTGCCGTGAGTATGCGCTGTCTGTTATCGAACACCCAAGTGGCAAGAAAAAGCCCTATGCACTTTATCAAGCGGAAAAACAAGGACACCCCACAAGAGATAATGTTGCAAGGCAGGCAGTTGATGAAGCCATTGCACAGTCCTACACGCTGAAAGACTTTGAGCGCATTATGGCTGAAATGGGTTACCGTGTGAGCTTTGACCCTAATCGCAAGTATTGGACGATTATCGGAAAGGGCTGGCAAAGACCGAAGCGGCTCTATAAACTCGGAGAGGATTATACCAACGACAGAATAACGGAGCGTATCAGCCAGAACTCTTATGCCGTAAGGTTTGACCGATTTACCGACACACCGAAGCAGGTCAAGGTCTATCGGGTCAAGGGGTCGCTTTCGGATATTAAGAAAATCGGCGGCTTGCGGGGACTGTATCTTCATTACTGCTACAAGCTCGGTATCCTGCCGAAGAACAAAAAACAGAATTACGCTCGGCTTCATTATCTGTTAAAGGACGACCTTATGAAAATGGAAGCCATAGCAAAAGAAACAAGGCTGCTTTGTCGGAATCACATTGATACGGCACAGCAGCTTTTGTCATACAAAGGCTCGTTGGAAACGGAAGTGTCCGCCTTGCTTGAAAAGCGCAAGGAGCTTTACTCCAAATCCCGTTCCGCAAAGGACGAGGACACCAAATCACAGGTCAAGGCAGAGCTATCCGATATTTCCAAACGCCTTAGTATTCTGCGAAAGGAGGTTAAACTTTGCGAGGGTATCGCCGCCCGTAGCGACACCCTTAAAGAAAAACTCGCAGCGATACGGGCAGATGAACAAGAACAGCAAAGAAAGGAGCTGACGAAAAATGAACACAGGCGGCGAAGCGGCAGAACAAATCGTCCGAATGAGCTTGGAGGGCTTTGAGGTCGCTGCAAAAATCACAGGCGCAGGAGCGAAAAATATCGCCATCCTGCTGTATTCCATTCTGAAAGAAGAAAAGAAAACCAAAGGCAAGGCACGGCTTTCCTCAATGCTTCGCTCTGGAAAAGAGCTGAAGGTCTTTACCGTGAAAAACGACGACCTCAAAACATTCACGCAGGAAGCCAAAAAATACGGCGTTCTTTATTGCGTCCTTGCAGACCGCAAGAATAACGACCCTAATGCAGAGGTCGATGTTATCGCCCGTGCGGAGGACGCATCGAAAATCAGCCGTATCGTGGAGCGCTTCAACCTTGCATCGGTGGACACCGCTTCTATCGTAACCGAAGCGGAGAAATCCAAAGACGAAAAGAACGGACAGCCAGAGCCAGAAATCACAACACCCGAAAAGGCAGAAAAGGACAAGCTGCTTGACGAGCTTATGGGTAAGCCTGTCGGCAAGGAGGAAAACGCCCCAAACCCCTCGGTGGCAAAGACCGAAAAATCCCCTCAGTCCGAGCCTACCTCAGAGAAGCAAAGCAAATCCGCAGAGGGGGCTACTATGACTAAGGATAAACCTTCTGTCAAAGAGGAACTGCGGAAAATCAAGGAGAGCCGCAAAGAGCAGGAAGCGGACAAGGGCACTTCCGCCCTGGACAAAAGCGGAGCTTCCGACAGGGCTAAGAGTGCCAACGGCAAGACCGAACACAAACAGCCCCAGAGAAAAAGGAAACACAAAAAATCCAAAGAAGCGAGGTAAACAAGTATGAGTATCTATGATGTATTCAGCAGCGGCAGTAAACCGTTTGACAAAGAGCAATGGGCTGCCCAGAAGCAGGCACAGCGCAAAGAAGCCTATGAGCTGATTGACAACACCTGCTCCGAAATGATGATTAGCGGCGACAGCTTCCGTCAGTATCTTGATGTGCAGGGACGGTTTGACCGCTATTCAGTAAACAATGCCATTCTGGTATCTGCGCAAATGCCAGAAGCAACGCAGCTCAAAGAAAAAGCCGCTTGGAAGCAGAGCCGTGTCTATGTGAACAAGGACGCAAAGAAAGTCGTTATCCTTGAGCCGAGCAAGGAGTACACCCGTGATGACGGTTCTAAGGCGGTTGGCTACAACGCCAAAGAGGTCTATGACATTTCCGAAACCTCTGCAAAGGACAGACAGGAAGCACAGGAAAAGAAATCTATGCGTGAGCTTGTATCGGCACTCATTGACGCAAGCCCCGTGCCTTTTGTACCTGTTGCAGACCTTGAAATGCCTGCCTACTACGACAGCGAACAGCAGAGCATTTTTATCCGCACGGGTCTTAACGAGGAACAGCTTTTCGTGAGTATGGCAAAGGAAGTATCAGCGGCGGTCTTTGACTTTAAGCATAACGAAAGCCGAGAAGCGTCCGAGTTCAAATCCTACTGCGTGGCGTATATGATAAGCTCCCGCTACGGCGTTGACACCAGAGGCTTTAATTTCTCCAGACTTCCGAAAGAGCTTGCGGAAAAGGATACACAGGCTTTCAAGGGAGAACTTGGCTCTATGCGTGATGTTCTGGGCGAAATCCAGAGCGAAATGTATAAGAGTATGGAGAAGAACAAGCCTGCCAAAAGCAAGGAACAGGAACGATAAACGGAGGTATAGCCTATGAGAGAAGAACGATACCATATCGCACTTGATAAGTACGATAAAAATATCGTTATCAATGCGCTCAACACCCTGCGTACACGGCAGTTACAGGAGGAACGCCCCACCGAGCCTGTTGACGAGCTGATTAGCAAGGTAGCACACGCCCCGACAAAAAAATTCAAGGTCGTGCATTGCAGGGGCAATGAGGAACGATAACGACAAAAAGACGAGCCTAATCCTTTCCGCCTGCGGCGTTGTTCCTGTCGTGTGGCTCGCTCTGCTTACTGCCCCTTATGTGGGCGGCGGCATTGTAGAAATTATCCAAGGGCTGACCGACGCTATGGGCAGTCCCTTTGCCATAACCGTATGTGAGGACAGCGTAAAGACTGTCCTTATTTTTTTAGCCGCATACGGTATGGCTATCGGTATTTATTTCTCCACACGCAGGAATTACCGCAGGCGTGAGGAACACGGCTCTGCAAAATGGGGCAACGCCGATGCGCTGAATAAGAAGTATCGGGATAAAGACCCGTCCGAGAATAAGCTGCTGACCCAGAATGTCCGCATTGGTCTTGACGGAAAAAAGCACCGCCGAAATCTAAACATTTTAGTCTGCGGCGGCTCTGGTGCAGGCAAAACACGCTTTTTCTGTAAGCCTAATGCTATGCAATGCAACACCTCTTTTGTGGTGCTTGACCCAAAGGGCGAAATCGTCCGTGACATCGGCGGTTTGTTGGAGAGCAAAGGCTATGAGGTGCGTGTCCTTGACTTAATCAATATGCACCGCAGCCATTGCTACAATCCCTTTGTGTATCTGCGCAACGACAACGATGTGCAGCGCTTGGTAACGAATCTGTTTAAGGCAACTACGCCCAAAGGCTCACAGTCGCAAGACCCGTTCTGGGATACGGCGGCAAGTATGCTGCTTCTTGCGTTGGTGTTTTATCTCAAATACGAAGCTCCGCCCGACGAGCAGAATTTCCCTATGGTTATGGAGCTGCTTCGTGCAGGCGAAGTCCGTGAGGACGACGACAGCTATGTAAGCCCTCTGGACGAACTGTTTGACCGTCTGGAAATGGTAAACCCAGAGCATATCGCCCTCAAGTATTACAGGGATTATCACAGTGGTAGTGCAAAGACCTTAAAGAGTATTCAAATCACGCTTGCCGCAAGACTTGAAAAATTCAATCTGGAGAGCCTTGCAGGGCTTACCGCCACCGATGAGCTTGATCTGCCGAGTCTGGGAGAAAAGAAAGTCGCTTTGTTTGCCTTGATACCCGACAATGATACGAGCTTTAACTTCCTTGTCAGCATCCTTTATACGCAGCTCTTTCAACAGCTCTTTTATCTGGCAGACCATAAATACGGCGGCAGCCTGCCTGTGCATTGCCACTTTATAATG
>ULWQ01010661.1_pt1 | contig 27877 bp, 28 predicted proteins | sample 1960491 | NCBI WGS metagenome assembly ULWQ01 (sample SAMEA4835816, study PRJEB28245) | human gut metagenome | biome: gut microbiome; material: fecal sample | place: Denmark | collected 2008
CTAAACTTCAATCAATGAAATTTATTTTTTTACAGCCCCTATTTTTTTCATATTATAAGCTAGGTGATATCATCCTAAACTTGAATAAACAACTTGCTAATGGTGTGGGTCTAGGACTTATATCACAATTTTTTGCGGATATAATCTTTACTATCGCAACCGATAATATTATAACATCTGATATTATCATTTCTGATATAGCACTTTACTATGGTGCAGCAAGTGCGGGACTTATAGCCGCTTTTTTATCACCTAAGCTAGATAAGCTTAGCTTAATAACTATAAGTGCTATAACATTTGCATATGTTAATAATTTAATATCTTCTCTAAATAATGATGATTATATTATTATTAATACTGAAAATCTAGTGTTTGATATTATTCTAACATACATTGTAACACTTGAGCTTGATAGAACAGCACTCAATGATTATTATAATCACTATTATCAAAAAAAATACCATTTTAATCCTAGTTTTGATACTAATAAATCATCTCTAAACTTTCTTTTTATTTTAACAATATCCAATTTAATTGGCTTTTATGATTTAAAAAAGTCCTAAAAAATTAATTCTAGGACTATATCTATATTATAAATGAAGTTTTCTTTCTTTTATTTCTTGGGTACGGCCTTGATTCCAAAATTGTGTACCGATATAACCACATGTACGTCTTGCAACATTCATTTTTCTTTGATCACGATTCTTACAATTTGGGCACTCCCATACAAGCTTATTATTCTTATCTGTTACAATTTGAATTTCACCTGTATAGCCACATACCTGGCAATAATCTGATTTAGTATTAAGTTCCGCATACATGATATTATCATAAATATAACGCATTATAGACAATACGGCAGGTATATTATTTTGCATATTAGGAACTTCAACATAAGAAATGGCTCCACCGGTTGATAAAGACTGAAATTTACTTTCTTGATGAAGCTTAGAAAAAGCATCAATACCCTCTGTAACATGAATATGATAACTATTAGTAATATAGTTCTTATCTGTTACACCAGGAATTATACCAAAACGCTTTTGTAAGGCTTTTGCAAACTTATAGGTGGTACTTTCAAGTGGTGTACCATAGGTTGAATAGCCAAGATTTTCAGCTTTTTTCCACTTCTCACACTTATCATTCATATACTGCATAATCTTTAATCCAAGCTCTTCGCCTTCTGGTTCAGTTAACTTATGACCATTAAGCTTAAATACGGTTTCCCAAAGACCAGCATAACCTAAAGAAATAGTTGAATAGCCACCATATAATAGTTTGTCAATTGTCTCACCTGGCTCTAATCTTGCAAGAGCACCATGTTGCCACAAAATAGGTGCTACATCTGAAGGCGTCCCTTTAAGTCTTTCATGACGACATCTTAAGGCCTTATGGCATAATTCTAATCTTTCGTCTAAAATTTGCCAAAATTCAGCCATATCACGGGCTTGGCAAGCACAGTCAACAAGATTTATTGTAACAACACCTTGATTAAATCTACCATAGAATTTAGGATTTCCATTTTCATCCTTCCAAACGGAAAGAACACTTCTACAGCCCATGGTTGGGAAGCAATTACCTTCTTTAAGATTCTTCATTACCTTCTCAGAAATATAATCTGGAACCATTCTCTTTGCTGTACATTTAGCAGCTAATTCTGTTAGATAATAATACTTAGAATCTTCTTTAATATTATCCTCTTCAAGGACATAGATAATTTTAGGAAATGCTGGTGTAATCCATACTCCTTGCTCATTTCTAATACCTTGAGTTCTTTGAATTAATGTCTCTTCAATAATCAAAGCTAAATCTTCACGTTCACGCTCATTTTTAGCTTCATTTAAATATAAAAATTCTGTAATAAATGGAGCTTGTCCATTTGTAGTCATTAATGTTACAACCTGATATTGAATAGTTTGAATACCCTTTGTAATTTCTTTTCTTAGACGATTTTCAACAATTTCATTTAGTTTAGAATTGTTTTCATTTATACCAAGCTCTTTAAACTCATTTATAACCTCTTTTTTTATTTTTTGACGAGAAATATCAACAAAAGGAGCTAAATGGGCAAGAGATATTGACTGGCCACCATATTGGCTAGATGCTACTTGAGCAATTATCTGGGTTGCAATATTACAAGCCGTTGAAAAAGAATGAGGCTTTTCAATCATTGTACCAGATATAACTGTACCATTTTGTAACATATCCTCAAGATTAACTAAATCACAGTTATGCATATGCTGTGCATAATAATCACTGTCATGAAAGTGAATTATACCCTCTTCATGAGCTTTTATTACATCCTCAGGTAGTAAAAAACGCTTTGTAATATCCTTAGAAACCTCACCTGCCATATAGTCTCTTTGAACGCTATTTACAGTTGGATTTTTATTTGAATTTTCTTGCTTAACCTCTTCATTTTCCCCCTCAATTAAGGTAAGAATATGATCATCTGTTGTATTAGACTTACGAATAAGTTCATGCTTATAGCGATAGGTAATATATGATTTAGCAACCTTATAGGCACCCTCACGCATGATTTCTTCTTCAACATAATCCTGAATTTCTTCAACACTAACGGCACGTCCTAAATAATTACACTTAGCCATTACATTTTCAACTATTTTATTAATTTTACCTTCCGAAAGCTTTTCATCCATATCCTCTATGGATTCATTAGCTTTTAAAATAGCTTGATAAATTTTGTTCTCATTGAAGGAAACCTCTTTACCACTTCTTTTAATAACATTCATAATTCATACCTCCTCAATTAATTATATTACTTGAATTAACTATTGGTAGTATAGTATAATTAGTCGAAAGGAGACGTTGTTTTTCCAACGTAATTTTAAAATTTTATGGATAATTTATCACTTGCTAAAAAATCAATTTTCTTTAAAAAATTAAGTCCTCTCGATTTCAATGCTATTTTAAGATGTTTAAATATTAGAATTAAAGCCTTCAAGTCTAATGAAATTATTGAATATGAAGGAAATCCTGCTAAAAATGCTTACCTAGTTCTTTCGGGAAACCTTAGAACAGCCTTTTTTGATGTTAATGGAACAGCTATTCCTATCAAAGATTATTCCCATGATATGTTTTTTGGGCTTGAATATATTGATCCTAATATTTCATTCTATCAAGAAGAGCTTTATGCTACAGAAGATTCTATAGTACTTATTGCTGATTTAAATAAGCTGTTCACTCCTTGTGAAAATAGATGTCCCCGTCATCAAGCAATTATAAAAGAATGCATAATGGAATTAGCAAGAACAAGTAATAGTTCAAAAAAACGGATTAGTGAACTTGGTCAACAAAAAACAAAGGATAAGATTTTAAAATATTTAAGCAATACTATTTCTTCTTTGCATAATCCAACTAAAATTCCTTATAACAGACAAGAACTTGCGGATTATTTAGGTCTTGAAAGGAGTGCACTTTCAAAAGCTTTATCAGACTTAAAAAAGGATGGCTATATTGATTATAATAAATCAACATTTACTCGTTTAAAATAAATATAAAACTATATAATTATTATATGTTTTCGAATTTTATATAAAATATATAACATGCCAAAACGTGCAATTTATAGTTTTTTAAAACTCCTTCTAGGTGCAATTTATCTTGTTTTTTTGATAGCATTTCATAATCATACTAAAATATTAATTGTAAGGAGATTTTATCTATGGAACGAATTGCATTACAAAAATTAATAAATTGGAAAATTGATAAAAGAAAAAAAGCCCTTAACTATTTGTAATGCTAGACAAGTGGGGAAAGTTATCTAGTAGAGGAACTTTTTTTGCAAAGAGATATTATAAAAACAACTATATATGTTGATTGTAAAAAAGGAAGAGGTACACTTAATTCTTTAGAAAAATTTGCAAATCAAAGCAAATTTGAATTTGCAATTAAAATATCTAAAAACAATTATGGCTATAACGCTGAACAAAAACTATTAAATATTCATTTTATTTTGTACCATTTTTAGCAAGTGATTTAGCAGATGGTGTTTTAAAAATATAGTAATGTTAGAAAAAACTCCCAGACGAATCTGGAAGTTTTTTTACTTTATATCTTTAAATACTTTTGCAAGATTTTCTGGTGTAAATCCAAAATATTCATGAATATGCTTTATTGGGGCAGAAACACCAAAACGGTCAATTCCAAACACGTTTGAAGCATACTTATACCATGGCATTGAAGCACCCATTTCAATTGCCAAACGTTTTTTGACATTAGATGGCAAAACACTTTCTTTATATTCAGCTGGTTGCATGTCAAACAAAAACATTGAAGGCATTGATACTACTCTTACATTAATATTATATTTTTGAAGTTCAGCTGCTGTATCTAAAGCAATTGCAAGTTCAGAACCACATGAAATTAAAATGCCATCAAGCTCAACATTAGGATCATACACAACATATGCACCCTTCTTTACAAGTTCTTCATCTGTTCTTTTTAAAACAGGAAGACCTTGACGTGATGTTGTAATAATAGTTGGTGTAGTTTTAGATTCAAACGCAATACTACATGCACCAATCGCTTCATGAGCATCTGCAGGACGAATAACATTTAAGTTAGGAATAGATCTAAACATTGCAAAATGTTCAATTGGCTGATGGGTAGGACCATCCTCCCCAACACATACAGAGTCATGTGAGAAAATAAAGATTGAAGGAATTCCCATAATAGCAGCTTGACGAATAGCAGGCTTCATATAATCAGAAAATACAAAGAAGCCGGCACAAAATCCTCTTAGACCACCATGAAGATTTACACCATTAATCATCGCACCCATTGCATGCTCACGAACACCAAACTTAATATTTCTTCCTACTCTATTTGACGCTTCATAATCACCATTAGCACCATGAACAAAGGTAGATGGCGTTAAATCAGCAGAACCTCCTACAATATTAGGAAGATCTATACTATAAAAATCAATTAGCTTACCAACAATTTTTCTAGTTGATTCAATTTGACCAACCTCCCAAGTAGGATGCTTAGCCTTATTTATTTCGTAACTATTATAATTAAACTTTTCATATTCAGCACATAATTCAGGATAATCATGAGCATATCCATCAAATAAATGTGACCATTTAACTTCTGCAATAACTCCTCTTTCCTTTACACTATGTAAAAAGAAATCATATACACTCTTGTCAACAACAAAAGGTTCATTATGATAATCAAGTGCATCTCTTAATAGCTTCGCATTTTCCTCACCAATAGGTGCACCATGAACAGCATTTGTACCCTCATTTGGAGCACCAAAGCCAATCTTAGTCTTTATTTCAATAATAACTGGGCCTTCGGTTTTATTTGCGAGTTCAATAGCGCTAGCAATCTCTTCTACATCATTTCCATCAGCTACAAAGAAATATTTCCAGCCCATAGCCTCAGTCTTTTGCTTAACATTTTCTGTATTGTCAAGGGCAACAGGACCATCAAGCTGAATATCATTAGAATCATATAAAAGAACTAAATTATCAAGCTTAAGATGACCAGCAAGAGACATTGCCTCCTGGGCAATACCCTCCTGAAGGTCTCCATCACCACAAAGAACATATGTTTTATGATTACAAATAGGATAGCTTGTTTTATCAAAACGCTCAGACATAAAGTTTTGAGCAAATGCCATACCACATGCTGTTGCAATACCTTGACCAAGAGGCCCAGTTGTCATTTCCACACCAGGAGTATGACGATACTCAGGATGTCCAGGAGTTAGGCTTCCAAGCTGACGGAAGCTTTTTAAATCCTCCATTGAAATTGCATATCCGCATAAATGGTATAATGCATAAAGCAATGCACTACCATGTCCTGCAGATAGGATAAAGCGATCACGATTCCACCATTCCGGATTTTCAGGGTCGATATTAATAAATCTTGTAAAAAGTGTATACAAAATTGGTGCTGCACCAAGGACAATACCAGGGTGACCACTTTTCGCCTTGTTTATCATATCAACACCTAAAACTCTTAAAGCATTAATATTTTTCGTATCTATCTTATTTGTTGCCATATTTAACCTACCTAATTTTTTTACTATTCCAAACTTTATAATTTTCTATATTTTAATTTTTATTTATTTTTAGAAGTTTCATTAGATGCTTCTTCAGTCGTTTCTACTACTTCTTTTTCTTCCACTTCAGCTTCTTCATTATTATTTGATTCTTCTTTTTCAGCTTCTGTTGTTTCTTCAGTTTCTTTTAATTCATTTACATTTTCTTCATTTGCTGAAGCTTCAGCTTCTTCCTTAGCACTTAAAGTGTCATAATAAGCATCAATATAATTTCTTTGACGTTCAAGTAAGTCATTAAAATGAGCTTCTCCTAGATTTTTCTTTATAACTGCAAGAGCATTTTGATTAGCAATATTAATCTTATTAGTAGTTAATTTTCTTAAAATTAAAATAACTAGCACATAAACAATTGCAAGGCCAAGAGTTAAATAAGTACCAAGCTTACCTGGCATCTTATTTGAAAGTGCCATAAGCACAACAAAGATTACAATAATTACGGCAGTTGCAGGAAGAACAATTTTCTTTGAGAATGTTGAAGAAATCTTTTCACATTCATCCCAAAACTTTAGCCAAGTATCATTTACTTTGTCACTATAAAGCTCACGTAATTCATCATAATAACCCTTTTCAATCGCAAGCTTATAATTTGTGCCATCTACACAAGACCATACCGCAAACTTTCCTTTGTTTACAAATTCGTTTAAAACATCAGGATAGTCATCTAAAATATAAATTTTTACCTCATGACCATCTAAATTTTGAACCTCAACTGGTTCTCCGTTTAAAACTTCAAAAACGCGTTCATTTAATTTCATGTAATATACCTATTATTCCTTTCTTTAGTATTTACAATTACAATTATATCATTTTTAATAAATATGTAAAAAACTTTTTTAAAATATTTTAGTAGATTTAAAAAAGAGCTAAATTAATAGCTCCTAATTTAAAAGAATATTCTAAAGAAATTACCAATAAGATTATTTTGATACAAAAACTTAGTTAGCCTCCATTTATCTGATTGAAGCTGAAAATCATTAATAATCCACTGCTGGACCCCATTCAAGCCACTTGATTGCATTATGAATGTTAATACAAACAATAAAAGACATACACCCAAATAGGTTAAAATTAAATAAAATAGCACACCTAAAATTCCATCTAAAAAGCGAATAATCTTTGATTGTCGACACGCTGCTACAAGTAATTTCAATAAAAAGCATAAAACACTTACGCCAATAAAAAGAATAAAGAATGAAATTACAACACAAACAAACGTTGCACATGCCTTACCAAGTGAATAATAGGCATTATTAACATCAAGATTAATATCAATGTTGTTAGTAATAAATGATGGTAACCCTATTTTATCTAAAAGATCCTTCGTTGAGGTAACATCCGGATTCTTAGCCATAATATTAGCCTTAAACTTTTCCGTTAGTGTATCTCCCCATATTTTGTAAGTAAATCCCTCTGATAATCTTTTACAAAATAGTAATGAAAACACAAAACCACATAATGAATTAGCAAGACTAATAAATTTAGTTAAAAATCCTTTTGTATATCCAATTACAACAAATACAATAACAGCTAAAACAAGAATAATATCAACAATTGAAAAATAATCATAATATGACAAAAACATACATTACACCTCCACTTTTTCTTACTACATTAAGAATTTTACCATAATTTTAGCTTTTTAACCATAAATAAGATGCTTTTTTGTAGAAAAATTTGAATATAAGCCTTATAATTAATTATAGGATGTGATAAAAAATGAATTTAATTAATGATTTTCAAGAAATTTTAAAAAATAATAATATAAAAGCTTATATTATTCCCACCTCAGATTATCATCAAAGTGAATATGTAAGTAGCTTCTTTAAAGCCCGAGCTTATCTTTCTGGCTTTACCGGATCAGCCGGAACCTTGATTATAACCACCTCTGATGCTCGCTTATGGACCGATGGAAGATATTTTATTCAAGCTGCAAATGAGCTTGAAGGCAGTGGAATAAGTCTAATGAAAATGGGGACGCCTGGTACACCAACTATTTTAGAATATTTAAGTTCAATTATTGGACCAAATGATACCTTAGCCTTTGATGGTAGACTTATAAATACAGCTGATTATTTATGTTACAAAGAAAACATTAAAGGTAGTATTAAAATTGACCTTGATCTTATAAATGAAATTTGGACTGATAGGCCTTCACTTCCTCATGAAATGCTTTATGAGCTTGAGCAAATTTTTGCAGGAGAAACATACCAATCAAAGCTTGGAAAAATAATTGATAGTCTTCATAAAAATGGACTTGATTCATTATGTCTTACATCACTTGAAGATCAAGCTTGGTTATACAATTTAAGAGGAAATGATGTTGCATATACCCCTGTATTTTTAGCCTTTACATTTATTATAGACTCTGATGTTCATCTTTTCATTGATAATAAAAAAATCAATGAAAATGTTCACCATCTTTTAAATCACTATGGCGTAAAGCTTCACGATTATGATGATGTATATAGCTATGCTAAAAATCTAAACGGTAAAAATATATTAATTGATAAAAATAAAGTTAATGCTCTCCTTTATACCCTTCTTACAAGTCATAACAATCTAGTATTTAAAGAAAATCCAACGCTTCTTCTTAAAGCTATAAAAAATGAAGTTGAAATTAAAAATACAAAATTTGCTCATGTACTAGATGGCGTAGCTGTTACAAAATTTATGAAATGGGTCAAAGAGGTTGTATTAAATAAAGAGATTACAGAGCATGATGCAGAAGCGTATTTAGAAGAATTAAGACGCAGCCGTCGTGAGCTAATTGATTTATCATTCAGCACTATCTGTGCTTATAAAGAAAATGCAGCGATGATGCATTATAATGCCCTTAATGGCAAAAATACTACCCTAAAGGATGAAGGAATGATTCTAGTTGATAGTGGCGGTCATTATCTTTATGGTACAACTGATATTACTAGAACCATTAGCCTTGGACACCCAACAAAGGAAGAAAAGCTTTATTTTACAACTGTATTAAAATCTGTTATCGATTTAGCTGATACCGTTTTTTTAAAGGGCTGTAATGGCCAAAATCTTGATATAAAGGCTCGTGCTCCTATTTGGAAGATGCTAATTGACTACAAATGTGGTACAGGTCATGGTGTTGGACATATTCTTTCGGTTCACGAAGCTCCTAATGGATTTCGTTGGCAGATAGTTAAAGAAAGAAATGATAGTGCACCTTTACTACCAGGTATGATTACAACTGATGAACCAGGAATATATCTTGAGGGTAAGCTTGGTATTCGTACCGAAAATGAGCTACTATGTAAAGAAGTTGAAACAAATGAATGGGGTACATTCTATGGATTTGAAACAATAACCTATGCGCCTATTGATTTAGACTTGATTGATGCAAACTTGCTTACACAAGATGAAAAGCATTGGTTAAATGACTATCATAAGATGGTATTTGAAAACCTAAGCCCTTATCTTGATGATAATACCAAAAAATGGCTTAAAAAATATACAAAAGCCATTTAATTAATGGTGAAAAGTATATGCTGAAATTTCAAAAAAATACTCCCTTTGGAAAAAGATTTAATCACATTTCAGAATATTTAAGCAGTCATATTTTTGAATTACTAGGATTTAATACGCATAAAACCTTTTTAGGAAATTATAGAGGTAATGAGGTTGTTGTATGTAAGGATTTTATTACTGAAGGAATACAATTTGTTCCTTTTAATGATGTTGGTGAATCTTCTATTGAGGTTAATAAATAATTATACCAATATAACTATAAAGATATTATAGAGCTTCTTGGAAGAAATAAAAAATTAACCAATGTTCAAGAGACAGTTTCCATTTTTTTTGAAATGTATATTGTAAATGTATATTGTAGATGCCTTTCTTGGAAATTTTGATTGTCATGGGGCCAATTGGGGATTTTTAAAAAAGAACAATAAATATAGCCTTGCACCTATTTTTGATAATGGTTCTTCCTTATTTCCTCAAATGATTGATGAAAATGAAATGAAGCTAATCATTTCAAATGAAGATGAAATAAATAAAAGAGTATATACATTTCCAACCTCTCAAATAAAGTTACATAATAAAAAATATTCCTACTTTTAAGTTATATCATCATTAGAATTTTTAGAATGTAACAAAGCCTTAATTAAAATTTATAATCGCATTAATCTAAAAAATATATTTGCATTAATTAATGATATTAATATTTCAGATATTCAGAATTTTATAAAACAATGATATGCGCAAGATATGACAAGATTTTAAAATATTCCTATAATAAACTAATGGAGAAAAATTATGAATAGCATTACAACTAGTGGACTAATATGCATAAGAGATAATCTTAATATTGAATATGTTTTATGTAAACTTGACTACATTTTTAATGATGATGACACATTTAAATATATCTTCACTCCCTATTATGACGTTATTGATTTATTAAATAGTGATATATTTCAAGGACTTCCAGGATTAGAGCTCGATTTTTAAAAAAAAGAATATATTAGAGAAAATATCCAACCTGTATTTATTTCTGAAAGTGTACCTTCAAATACTCGTGAAGATTACTATGATATATTAGCCTCTTTAAAAACGGATTATATGAATCCAATTGAATACCTAAATAAAAACAAAGGAATCATATTCAGGTGATAATTTATATGTAATTTCCTATACTGAAAGAGAAACAGTTAATTTAAACAATATCATAGAAAAATGTAACTAACTTGGAACAATCAAAATAATTCTTAATAATCTTGCAAAAGGAAATAAATTAATCTTAAATAATGCTGAAATTAATAATTCTAAACTTTTGAAGTCTTAAAATTTATCTATCAACAGCAGCTTAACGAACAAATTATTAAACAAAAAAAAGGAATTGAAAAAGCTAAAAGCGATAAAATATATAAAGGCAGAAAAGCAATTAAGATTGATATGCTAACATTTTACGAACAAATTGATTTGGTAAAAAAATGGATAATCACAAATGATGATGCTATTAAAAATTTAAAAATTAGCAAGTCAACCTATTATCGCCTAAAAAATAAAGTCTCAAAAACAAGATGATACTCTATTGACACTAATTACACATTAAAAAAGCTATTAGAAATACAGATATGTATGAATCTAATAGCTTATTTTTTATAATTTATTATAATATTCGTCTAAAACAGGCTCGCACCATTCATTGCTTGTATTTTCTCCTGGAATTTCCATCGCAAGATGTGAAAACCAGCAATTCTTCTTCGCTCCATGCCAATGCTTTACATTTGCCCGAATCACGACTACATCGCCCTCATTTAAGCTTTGTGGTTCACGACCTTCTTCTTGATACCAACCACTACCAGAAACACAAATAAGAAGTTGTCCGCCACCCTTAGTAGCGTGATGAATATGCCAATTATTACGGCAGCCTGGTTCAAATGTTACATTTGTAATATGAACATTGTCCGTAGGTTTAGTTAAAGGATTTAAATAAGAATTACCAATAAAATATTGCTTGTAAGCCTCATTAAAGCTACCAAGTCCAAACATACCACCATGGGATCCACCATCCTTGTAAACCTCACGAGCCATCTTTAAAGCAGCCCACGCATTAGGCCAACCTGCATAAAAGCCAAGCTGTGTTAGCATTGATGCCATCTCTTCCTTTGTAACACCATTCTTTTTAGCAGTCGTAATGTGATATTTTAAAGAATCATCAACAATGCCCTTACCAACTAAACAAGAAATAGTAATCATTGAACGATTATGTAAGCTAATATTGGGATTATTCCATACCTCACCAAATAAAACATCATCGTTATATCTTGCGAAATCATCCGCAAATCCTGTTAAAGCATCACGTCCAGCTGTTTGCTTAACCATAATATCACCTCAAGAATAGAATACACCATAAAGCTCACTTTAGTTCAATACTAAATTTTACAATATTTATATTCGGTGAGTTAAATAACCTTATTCTAAAATCCTTACCACCAAGACCTGCACTTACAAACATAACCTTATCATCTACATAGTACTTTCCTTTGGTATATTTAGGAAATAGGCCTTGACCTGGTGAATAAAGTCCACGTCCCATAAACCTAAACTGGCCACCATGGGCATGTCCTGAAAATATATATTTACCATTATATTTCTTTATTCCTTCAGGATTATGGGCTAAGACAATATCTGCATAAGAGGCATTTATTTTAGAAAAATCTTGTTTTATAATCGGCTTTTCACCTTTTATTTTTATTCCTTTAAAATCAACTACCTCATTATCTAATACTCTAACGCCAAGTAAAGCTAAAGATGCTAAGTAAGATGAAAGCTTTCTGTCAAGTCTAAGCTCATGATTCCCTAAAACATAAAAGCTTGGATAATCCTTTAAAGCCTCAATTAAGCTTAAAGATATTTTTAAATCATCCTTAATTCCATCAACCATATCACCGGTATAAAATATAACATCGGGTTTATATTTTTCAATCATTTTAACTATAAGGCCTACATTAAGCTTTCTTGAATGAAGATCTGATATTTGACAAATCGTTAAATTAAAGCTAGATTTTTGTTCAAAGTATTTAAATTCAATATGATAATTATCATAAATTAGGTATGCAATTAAAACTAATAAAATACTACCAAAAATAGCCCAAATCAAGCTAAAAGATACTCCTTCAAAATCTTTTTAACCTCTTCAAAGCTTAAAGCCTGATTAGCCTTATTTTTTATTTGAGCACTACCCTGCATTCCCTTTAAATACCATCCAACATGACTTCTCATTTCAAGTAAAGCCAATCTTTCTCCCTTTAATTTTAAAAGTCTTTCATATTGGTCTACAATCATATTATAAATTTCTTCTTTTGATGGTCTTTTGAATTCTTTACCTGCAAAATAAGCATTAATTTCTTTAAATATCCAAGGATTACCTAAGGCACCCCTTCCAATCATAATTGCCTTACAACCGGTATATTCTAGCATATGTAAAGCCGAAGGACCATCAACAATATCACCATTTCCTACAACCGGAATATTAACCGCCTCTACTACATCCTTAATCACATCAAGATTAGCATGACCACTATACATTTGAGCTCTAGTCCTACCATGAACAGCAATGGCACAAGCACCTGCTTTTTCAATCATTTTAGCATTTTCTACCGCATTAATATTATTTTCATCCCAACCGATTCTAATTTTAACAGTTACGGGAAGTGGAGTAGCTTCAACAACAGCCTTTGTTATTTCATAAACCTTATTAGGATTCCTTAATAAGGAAGAGCCTGCACCTGCTCTTTTAGCAACCTTATTAACAGGACAGCCCATATTAATATCAATGATATCCGCATCAGTATTTTCATAAATCCATTTAGCTGCGTATACAAGAGTCTCTTTATCCGCACCAAAAATTTGCATTGAAAGAGGATGCTCATTTTGACTTACTCCTGTCATTTTTATCGTTTTAGCATTATGAAATGAAAGAGCCTTATCACTAATCATTTCACATACTACAAGACCGGCTCCCATTTCCTTGCATATACTTCTAAATGCCTCATTTGTAATACCAGCCATTGGTGCTAAAACTAACTGATTTTCAATTTCAACATTACCTATTTTCCACTTCATTCAACATCACCCTTAACATATCCTTAATATATTCAATTGGAAGTCCAATTATATTATCCAGTGAACCACTATATCCTTCAATCAAGCTTCTTCCTTCACCCTGAATAGCATATGAGCCTGCCTTATCATAAGGCTCATCCGTTTTAAGATAATCATCAATCATTTCTTTTGTTAGCTTTTTAAATGTAACATAGGATTTAACATACATTGTCATATTAAGCTTTTTTGAAATAATTGATACACCAGATACTACCTCATGTGTCATCCCACTAAATGTAGCTAAGGTATTATATGCATCTTTCCTGTCTTTAGGCTTTCCATAAATTTTTCCATCTAGACAAACAATTGTATCAGTTGATAAAACCACGTCATTTGGAAAAAGAGAAGCAACAGCCTCACCTTTTTTTCTTGCAACATTCATAACATTTTGATATGGTGATAAATTCGCGTCCATTGTCTCATCTGTATTTTTTGATACAATTTCAAATGTAAACCCTTCTCTTTGAAGAATTTCTTTTCTTCTTGGCGATTTACTTGCTAAAATAAGTTTCATTCTATTACGACCCTTCTTGTCTTAAGAATTTTAACACAATTAAATACTTTTCTCAATATATATGATTTTATATGACATTTTATGAAAAAAACTTATTCTAAAATATAGCATGGTGATATTTGTGTATAAATATTTTAAATACATTATTGTGGCATTAATACCTTTAATCTCTTTTTACTTTCCAAACAAATATTTGTTTTTATATTTAAGTCTTACTTACCTTTTTTTAACTAATTTAAAGCCCTATTATACCTTTGGTCTTCTATTTATTTATTTTATAAAGCCCGAAGCTTTTATACCTTCTTTATGCTTAATATTACTTCTTCAAGTAATCTATCTTTTTAAAAAGAAATATATTTCCCTTTTATATAGTCTTATTCTTTTTATTATATTTAATGCCTATATAATAAAAGAGGCTAAAACAATTTTACTTATTAGTAGTATTCTTATCTTATTTACCTTAGGCCTTTATTTTTATTTTAAAACTAATATGGCTTTAGATTTTTATTTAAATAAGCTTCTTATTACTTTTTTATCCTCTATTTATCTTTATTTTTCTTCTAATGCTCATTTAGGCTATGCTTTTTTGATAATAAGCTACCAAAATAAACGAGATCTAACTATGTTATTTTTTGTTGTTACAGGAGCAATTTTTAATAACTACACCAAAATACCATTTTATCTTTTCTTTTTAGCACTAGCTCTTAAAAGCTTCTCCCTTAATATAATTTTCACTTTAATTTCTATTTACTTATTTAAAACTCAATACTTATATTACATCCCAATTGCTCTTAATTTTTTGCTTTATAATCAAAATGATAAGCCCATTTATTTATCCTCTGTTATTAATAATGTTAATAAATACCTTAAATTAATTGAAAATAAGAGTAATAATATGGATTCCTATGATACAATTGATGAAAGAATTAAAGCATTGTTAAAATCATATTGTCTTAATTGTCCCATGAAAGAAAAATGCTTTTCTAAACGCCGAATTGACATGTATCATTTTCTTATGTATGAAGTAACAAGTAATATGAAGCATTCTAAGGAAATTGATTATTTTATTTATAATTGCGAATATAAAAAAATGATGGACGAAGCTCCTAAAATAAACTTTAATTTAAATTCAAGCTATAACACCATAAAAGATACTATAAATATTTTAATATCTGAAAACACTTTAAAAAATGATTTAATAGCTAAGCTTAAAAACTATTCTTTGTCTAGCATTAACTATATAAATGATAGTCAAATGACTTTGTCATTTAATGAATATATTTTACCATTAAAGCTTGAAAGAATTCTAAAAAATAAAAATTTAAATGTCAGCTATACAGGTAATAACACCTATGAAATAGCCTATAAGAGCAAGTGTAAAATCAAAGCTGAATCAATTATCTTATCAAAGGGTGGTGGCTATATTGCCGGAGACAATTGTCTAATTAAAAAAACCAGTACAAAGCTTTATGCCGCCTTAAGTGATGGTATGGGTTCAGGTCTTAAAGCATATGAAGCATCAAAGGCATTACTGAAAAGACTTGAAGGATTAATAAATCTTCCTTATGATGATGAAAAGATAATTAGACTTTTAACTGAGCTTAGCCATATTTCCCTTTTTACATCTTCATATGCAACACTTGATTTTTTTAGTGCCAATTTAGCAACAAAAAAAGGAAAGTTATTTAAAATTGCATCTTCAACTTCCCTTCTTATTCGTAATAATCAAATAAAAGAATTTAATACCAAAACTCTTCCAATTGATTTTGATGGTATTCTTGATTTATATGAAATCGACCTTGAAAAAAATGATATAATTTTATTAATGTCTGATGGAGTCTTTGATTTTTCAAACATTAAAGCTCTATATTCATATATTTTAAGCATTTCCTATCTTGAGCCTGATAAGCTTGTTTATAATATTGCCAAATATATTTTTAATGAATCAAATAAAAAGCTTCATGATGATACATCTATTCTTGCAATAAAGGTATATTAATACTATTTTAAAAATTTATGAATAATTCTATCCTTTCCTTTAGAATAAGGACTATACATCATAGGAAGATCAATCCATAGCTTCTTATCAATGATACTTTTAGTGTGTGAAAATGTATAAAAGCCTGCTTTACCATGATATGAACCAAGCCCAGATTCTTTAAAACCACCAAACCCTAAATACGATGATGATAAATGAATAAGCGTATCATTTATACAACCACCACCAAAACCAATTTGTCTTATAAGATAATTAATTAATTTTTTATTTCTTGCAAATATATAACAAGCAAGTGGTACATCATGACTATTAACATAATCAATAACTTCACTAATATCATCATAAATAATTACTGGTAATATAGGACCAAATATTTCCTCTTGCATCACCTTATCACTATATGAAACATTATCTAAAATAGTTGGTTCTATTTTTAATAATTCTTCATTATAGCCTTCCCCATATATTATTTTTGTTCATCAAGCAAAGAAATAACTCTCCTAAAATGCTCATAATCAATTATTTTTCCATAGTTTGGTGATGCTAAATAATTAGAACCATACTGCCTAATAATTTCTTTTTTTAAAGCTTCAATTAACTTATCATGTACTTCTCTTTTAACTAAAATATAATCAGGTGCTACACAGGCTTGCCCTACATTTAATAGCTTGCCAAAGATAATTCTTTTAGCCTCAATTTTAGCACTTCACTCGTGGCCTCATAAACAATACTTCCTACCTTTTTACTTCCTGTAAAAAAGATATAATCAAATTGTGCGTGAATTAATGTTTGATTTTCAATAATACCACCAAAAATAACCGTAGCGTATTTAGGCTCAAAAGCATCTTCAATAATTTCTTTTACAATCTCATTTGTATAAGGTGAATATTCACTTGTCTTAATGATTATTGTATTTCCTGCAGCTATCGCCTCTACTAAAGGATCTACACTTAATAAAAAAGGATAATTCCATGGTGACATTACTAAAACCGTACCATAAGACTCTGCTATTGTAAAAAGCTTACTGCCCTAAATTGAGCAAGAGGACTTCTTTTTTTACGTGGCTTTGTCCATTTTTAATATGCTTAAGCATGTAGCTTATTTCACTTAAAACTAAGGCAATTTCACACATATAAGCCTCACTTTTACTTTTACCTAAATCCTTATACAAAGCTCCCGCTATTTTATCTTCTTTTTGTTTAATTACATCATATAATTTCTTAAGATGAGTTATTCTAAAGCTTACATCTAATGTTTTTCCCGACCTAAAAAAATCTTTTTGTGTCCCAACTATCTTTAAAATTTCCTTTTCAGTCATAATATCACAGTCCTTTTTTATTCATAACACATTTTAAAAGATAAATAAAATTTTTCTATTATTTAAGATATATGATATAATAAGTTGAAAAAATGGAAGTGATGAAAATGATAAATAAAGTTCAAAGCTTTATTAAAGAAAACAAATTAATCGAACCCCATGCTAAAATCGTGCTTGCTTTTTCATACGGAGTAGATTCTAGAGTTTTATTAGATATTTTAATTAAACTAGGCTATGAAGTAATTATAGCTCATGTAAATCATAAACACCGACTTCAATCAGAGCTTGAGGAAGATGAGGCTATAAGTTTAGCTAAAAGGCTTAATATTAATTATGAGGTAATGCATTTAGTTGAAGATCATAGTAAAAACTTTCACGCTGATGCTCATAATAAACGCTATGATTTTTTTATGCAGGTTGCCAAAAAATATAATGCTAACTATATTGCAACTGCTCATCACCTAAATGATAATGCTGAAACAATTCTTTTAAATTTAATTCGTGGTTCTAATTTATACGGCTATGGTGGTATAAATATCACTCAAAAAAGAAATAATATTACTATTGTAAGACCACTTATGTGTGTTACTAAAAAAGAAATTAAAGCTTATCAAGAAGTTAATAATTTAACCTATTATGAGGATTCATCAAATAGTGAGGATGAATTTAGGAGAAATAGAATTAGACACCATATTCTTCCTCTTCTTGAAAATGAAAATCCTAATATCTTAAAGGAGTTAAATAATTATTCAAAAATGATGCATGAGGCTTTTTCTTTTATCAGAAATATGTCTATCACATATTTAAATGAGCATAATAATATCATTGATGTAGAAAGCTTCAAAATACTTGACAACGCTCTAAAAAAGGATATTATATCCCTTATTCTTGAAAAAAAAGAAATTGAAAGAAGCTATAATTTAATAAATTTAATTCTTAATAATATTATGGATAAAGCCCCTCAAAATGAAATCACTTTACATGATGGATTTATATTTAAAAAGCGTTATAACAAGGCGTTTATTGACGTCAAAAATGAAAAAGTAGAAAATTACCATAAATTGTATGAAAATAATGTGATTTACATTCAAAATTTACGTTTTTATTTCACAAAAAACTTACCCAATTCAAGTGCAAATTATCTAAAATTATGCTATAATGAGTTAGTATTTCCGCTTGTTTTACGAAATAGACGTGATGGAGATACAATTGAAATGACCTATGGTCACAAAAAAATTAAAAAACTCTTTATGGATTTACATCTTACTAAGGAAGAAAGAGATAACGCTTTAATCCTTGAAAACAATGGTGAAATTCTTTGGGTTGTTAATTTAGCAAAATCCAAAAGACTAACAGAAATGAAGTCTTCTGGTGATATTTATTTAGTATATGAGGTGATATGATGGAAAATGATATTTTAAAAGTTATTGTATCTGCCAAGGAGATTGATGCTATTTGTGAGCGTCTTGGCAAAGAGATAACAAAAGATTATGACGGAAAATATCCTATTGTAATCGGTCTATTAAAGGGTTGCCAGCCTTTTATGTCTGATTTAATCAAGTATATTAATACTTATATTTCTGTTGATTACATGTCTGTATCAAGCTATGACGGAATGTCTTCTACTGGTTCTATTACAATCAAAAAGGATATTGAAACTGATGTAAGAGGACGTGATGTAGTTGTCGTTGATGATATTATCGATACTGGTGTTACTCTTTTAAACATTATTAATCTTTTTAAAGAAAAAAAAGTAAGATCAATTAAAACAGTCTGCTTACTTGATAAGCCCGAAGGTCGTAAGGTAGATCTTAATGCTGACTATGTTGGTATGATTGTACCAAAAGAATTTGTTGTAGGCTATGGGCTTGATTATAATGGCTTATATCGTAATCTTCCATACGTTGGTGTATTAAAAAGAGAAGTTTACGAAAAATAATTACAGGAGGTAACTATGGACAATAATCAAAATAATAACAATAATCAAAACCCACAAAGACCTGGGATGAAACGTAGAAGACCTGATTACCAGATTCTTATTGCAGTTATCATTATCTTTGCACTAGGCTTTCTTTTAATTAGAAATTTAACAGGCACTTCTTATCAGTATGTTGAATCAAATAAAATTGAATATATTTTAAAGTATTCAACTTATGATGATATCAAGCTTGGCGATGCAGTTGTAGTTGCATCTCCACTTCGTGATACTGATGGTTCTATTAAATCACCATTCACAAATAATGTAATTAATGAAAGTTCACCCCTTATTATAACTTATACTGATTTAACAGCTAAGCCTATTGGTGAATCAAATAGTGGTCATTTAACATTACGTGGAAAAATAACTGAAAAGAAAAGTGAAACAGATAAAGGTACTGCTTACTACTTTACTTGTAATATTACTCAAGGTCAATATGATGAGCTAGCGACTTTAGCACCAGTTGTTTTACAAAAGGCTTCTACAAGCTTCTGGTCAGTTCTAATTAATTTCTTACCACTTATTATTCTTGTAATCTTCTTCATCGTAATGATGAAAAGCGGTGGTGGAAATCGTCAAGCATTTGATTTTGGTAAAAATCGTGCAAAAATGGCTCGTGGTAAAACCGTTACATTTAATGATGTAGCGGGATGTGACGAGGAAAAGGAGGAACTTGTTGAAGTTGTAGACTTCCTTAAAAATCCTCGTAAATATGTTGAAATTGGTGCTCGTATCCCTAAGGGTGTCTTACTTTGTGGTTCTCCTGGTACAGGTAAAACCTTACTTGCAAAGGCTGTAGCAGGTGAAGCTGGTGTTCCATTCTTCTCTATTTCTGGTTCTGACTTCGTTGAAATGTTCGTTGGTGTTGGTGCTTCTCGTGTTCGTGACCTATTTAAGGATGCTAAAGAAAACGCTCCATGTATCATTTTCATTGATGAAATTGATGCTGTTGGTCGTCAACGTGGTGCTGGTATCGGTGGTGGTCACGATGAACGTGAACAAACTCTTAACCAATTACTGGTTGAAATGGACGGATTTACCGTTAATCAAGGAATCATTATTATGGCTGCAACAAATAGACCTGACGTACTAGACCCAGCTCTTCTTCGTCCAGGTCGTTTCGACCGTCAGATTACAATTTCTAATCCTGATGTTAATGGACGCACGGCTATTTTAAAGGTTCATGCAAGAAACAAGAAATTTGCTCCTGACGTTAAATTTGATGAAATTGCACACCGAATCCCCGGATTTAGTGGTGCAGATATTGAGAATCTATTAAATGAAGCAGCACTTTTAGCTGCAAGAGATAATCGTAAGGTTATCAATAAGTTTGATATTGATGAAGCTACTGACCGTGTAATGATGGGTCCTGCTAAAAAGAGCCGCGTTATTACTCCACGTGAAAAGAATGTTGTTGCTTATCATGAAGCTGGTCATGCTGTTATTGGCTTAAAGCTTGAAAAATCAAATGTAGTCCAAAAAGTAACAATTATTCCTCGTGGTCAAGCCGGTGGTTATAATCTAATGCTTCCTGAAGAGGAAACATACCTTGAAACAAAATCTTCTTTAACTGCTCGTATTACTGGTTATTTAGGTGGTCGTGTTGCGGAAGAAATTATGTTTAATGAAGTTTCAACTGGTGCATCTAATGACTTCCAAAATGCAACCAAGATTGCACGGGCAATGGTTACCGAATATGGTATGTCAGATCTTGGTCCTGTACAATATGAACAGCCTAATGGTTCTGTTTTCCTAGGACGTGACTATGTCAAGGATAAGAACTTCTCTGAACAGGTAGCTCTTGAAATTGACCGTGAAACAAGAAAAATTATTGAATCATGCTACGAACAAGCTAAAAAATGCATTAATGAGAATAAGACTTTATTAAGTACAATTGCTGAATATCTAAAGCGAATTGAAACTTTAACAAAGTCTGATATTGATGAAATCAATTCTACAGGACATCTTGACTGGTATGATAAAAAGCATAAAAATGATCCTGTTATGGTTGATGGTCATCCTGTATATGTTTATGATGAGACTACAAACGATAATGTTGATACCACTTCTATTTTAAACAATACTTCAATTCCTTCTGAATCAGATTCAACTAATACAGAAAAAAAGGATTCTTCTTCAACTGATGAGAATCGATAAGTATCTTAAGGTAAGTCGAATCATTAAGCGTCGTACACTTGCTAAAGAAGCTACTTCTGGTGAGCGTATTTTGGTTAATGATAGGCAGGTTAAACCATCTTATATTGTTAAAATCGGTGATATAATAACAATCTTATTTGGTAATAAGCAAGTTAAAGTCAAAGTTTTGAACACAAATGAAACAATCAAAAAAGCTGATGCATGTTTAATGTATGAGTTAATTGAAGAAAAAGTACTTGAGGAGCAATAAATTTGCTCCTTTTTATTGTAGATTATTAAATGTTTTATTATAATATATTTATAGATGGATGGTGTCATAATGCATAAAATAACAAATTATAAAAAAGAATTTTCAAGCAATAAGGTTGAAGCTTTAGCCTTATATAATAATGAACAATTTTCATTTGAATATTATCATCTATTTAAAGAACATTCTCTTCACATTAATCTTGATGGTGAAGAAGAAATAAAACTTTTATATTTTTTACTAAAAGGAAAATGTGAATTTTACCTTGATAATGAAAGAATTGTCTTAGAGCCTTTTGAACTTCTAGAAATAAATACAACCTCAGGCTTTAATATTTATGCTCTTGAAGAAATTTCTTTACTTTATATATCACTTTCTGATTCAAAAATAAATTTAAAAACAGACGAACTTTCAAAACAAATTGAGCGATTAGAAAATAAAGATGATTATTTAAAAGGTCATAATTATCGCGTTAGCAAATATGCCTTAATTATTTTAGAAGAAATGGGGCTTAAGCTTAACACTGATAATTTAAATTACGCAGCTTCATATCATGATATTGGGAAAATTAAAATCTCACCTGATATTGTTCATAAAGAATCATCATTAACACCTAAAGAATTTGAAGTCATGAAAATGCATCCTATTTATTCTTATGAAATTATTAAGCCCATTTTAGGCGAAGATATAGCATACATTGCCAAATGTCATCATGAAAAGCTTGATGGTTCTGGATATCCTTTACACCTTAAAGGCGATGCCATCCCAATTGAAGCTCAAATCATTGCAGTCGCAGATATTTTTGATGCCCTAACCACTAAAAGAACCTATCGTGATGCTTATTCTTTTAATGATGCAATTAAAATAATGGAAGCTGATGTAATAAATCATAAAATCAATAAAGAAGCTTATAATGCCTTAAAAAAGGCTATTAATGATGATTTAATTAAATTAAACTAACTTAAATACTTTAAATAACACTTACATTGTAGTATAATTTAGACATAAAAAGGAGTGAGTTATTATGCCACTAGTAGATACTAGAGAAATGTTTAAAAAAGCATATGAAGGTCATTATGCAATAGGTGCCTTCAATATTAACAATATGGAACAAATTCAAGGTATTGTTGATGCATGTAATGAATTACATAGCCCTGTTATATTACAGGTCTCAAGAGGAGCACGTAAGTATGCAAAGCCTATTTATTTAAAAAAGATGGTTGAGGCTGCAGTTGAGGATTCTAATATTCCTATCGCACTGCATCTAGACCATGGCGATACATTTGAAACATGTAAGGATTGTATTGATGGAGGCTTTACATCTGTTATGATTGATGGTTCTTCTTTAAGCCTTGAAGAAAATATAGCCCTTACTAAAAAGGTATGCGAATATGCTCATAAGCATGTACCTTATGTAACTGTTGAAGGTGAACTTGGACGTCTTGCAGGGGTTGAAGAGCACGTAAATGTTAGTGCTGAAGATTCAAGCTACACTAACCCTGATGATGTTGAAAGATTTGTTAAAGAAACCGGTGTTGATTCTCTTGCGATTGCCATTGGTACAAGCCATGGTGCATTTAAATTTAAACCTGGTACAAAACCACAGCTTCGTTTTGATATTCTTGAAGAAGTTGCTCATCGTCTTCCTAGCTTCCCAATTGTTTTACATGGTGCTTCTTCTGTTGTTCCAGAATACGTTAAGATTCTTGAAGAAAATGGTGGAAAGATGCCAAATGCAATTGGCGTTCCGGAGGATATGTTAAGAAAAGCTGCAACAATGGCTGTATGTAAAATTAATATTGATTCAGATATCCGTCTTGCATGTACAGCTATGGTAAGAAAGCATCTATTTGAACATCCTGATCACTTTGACCCACGTCAATACATGACTGATGCTCGTCAAGCTGTTCATGATATGGTCGAACATAAAATTAAGGTTGTTCTTGGTTCTGAAAATAAAGCCTAATTAAGAAGTCTTAGGACTTCTTTTTTCATATTATTAGTTATTCTACATATAATTAACTGGTGATATTGTGGAAATCAAAATGACAAGTACAAAAGGTATTATTATTGGAGGAGTAAAAAAAATAAAAGAAATTACTTCATCAGAAGCAATTCTAGAACTAGAAAATACACCACTTAAAATTAAAGGAAATAACCTAGCTCTTGTAAAAACAAATAATGATATCAACACCATAGAACTCGAAGGAGAAATATATGGCCTTGAATTTAAAGCTGAAAAGAAAAAAGAATCATTCTTTAAAAAGCTATTTGCTTAATGGAATATTTCCTTCTTCTTCTAAATTTAAGCTATGGCTATATTTTAGGCTTTATTTTAAGATTCATAAGATATAAAAAAATTTCTCCTTTTAAAGATATATTATACTCTGTATTTTATATATACTTTTACATTAAATTAATTGATAAGGTAATGATTAAAACTAATCCTTATCTTGTATCAATGCTTATTATCGGCTTTATAATCGGATATAAATATTATTATAAAAATTCAATCAAGGAATTCTATGAATTACTTACCTTAACTAAAAAAATTACAATTAAAATTTTAAAACCTCCATTTATAGCTATGATTTATAAAGCAATTAAAAACCATAAAGCCAAAAAAATTTATTACAAAAAACATCCTTATCTAAAAAAGAATAAATATGAACTTTTTTAATACTATATCAAACAAAAAAGAACGAAGAGACTAACCTCCGTTCTTTTATCACTTTAATAAATTTAATTTTAATTACTTTTTATCTTAATTATTTTGAGCAAACACTAATTCTTTCTTTATTATATTTCCTACTAATAATAACATCAACTAAAGCAATGGCATAATCATTATATGAAATAATACTTTCACCATTTGAATTTAAAATTAAATTTTCACCACCAATTTGATATTCTCCTGTTTCTGAACCTTCCGCATCAAAATTACAAGTCGGTGAAATATAAGTCCAATTTAAATTATTCCTTAACTATTGCTAATTGTGTTTTGCTTTCGGTACTAACACGTTCTACTTTATATTTTTAGTTATATGTGAACTTTATATCATTTAATTAAAGTCATAAATATCATCTAATGTAATTAAAATATAATCATTATCATATGTTATATTAAATCCATTTTTTGAAACAAATCCAAGCTTTGCAGGATATATACTCGTATTTTTAAATTGTTCTATTTCTTCATTAATTATCCTATTATCAATTTTAGAATTGGTATATTTAACCTCGTAAACAGTATAACCATCACTTGATTTAGTTACCAAATCAAATTGACCGTTTTTCTTTTCTTTAGGATTGTCATACCAATAAGTACCAATATCTTCTAAATAAGGAACAATAAGTCCATTTTTATTTTTTCTAATTAAATATTCTTTAGCTATTTTTTCGAATGTTTTAGGTACTACGGTATGCAAAAAATCATCCTTTATGTATTTTTCATAGAATAAATCATCACTAATAATGTTTTTAATAGAAAGATTATGATAAATATACCTGTAATAAAAACAAACTGCACTATCTGTCAAACCATATCCAGATTTCTTTTTATTCTTTTTATCATTTATAGGACAGACATAATGAATTAAGTCCATTTTTTCTAATATTTCTAAGGTATCATATAAAGAAGTTGACGTTTTAATTCCGGATTTAGACAATATATCAGAATAATGAAAAGCACCCATTGCTATACTAGAAAATACAGAATAAGCGTTATTAACCTTAGTTAATTCCTCTTTAATATTAGAAGTAACCTCGCTTAACAAATGTGAAAATTGTCCACTAAGTAACCTTATTATATTATCCTTTACAGATAATTTATCATTTATTTGTTTGTTATAATAAGGCACACCTCCAAAAGCTGCATAAAGCATTACCTTATCTTCATTAGAAAAACTACTATAAAATTTTTGTGAATCATAATAATCCATTTCTTTAAGCAATAATGTTAATTCAAATCTCCTATATAAAGGATTACTTTCACTTTGAATATCTTCCATTGTAGAAATACTACTACCTAATATAAAAAACTTAATTTTACTTTTATTTTGAAAATTATCAATAATCCTTTGGATTTTTGAATCTAACCCATTAATAATTTTTCTAATATATGGATATTCATCAATTGCAAATAAATACTCAATTGCATCAACAAAAGTGTCAAATGCTAGATTTTTAACACCTAAGGTCTCCCTAATAACCTTAGTCAAATCCAAAATATTACTCGTTTCATTTTCTTGATTACATTGATAAATAATAAAAGGTTTATTTGAATTTGAAAAGCAATGTTTTAAAAGTTCTGTCTTTCCAAGACGTCTCCTACCTGTTATTGCTGATTTTGTTACCCAACTATCGTTTGATTCTTATTTTCTTATGCATATATTTTACCATTTTTTAGGTTATTTTACTACTACTTTTTAATTGATATAAAAAACATTTTGCAGCCATTTAAAGTTGCAATTTTAATTACTTTTGAGAAACTATTATGTGTTAGATATTATTTAATGCTAATTTTAAAGTTTTTAATTATTAATTAAATAATATGAATTAATCTTTTAAAAAATAATATTTATGCAATAGTTAAAGTAACTATATAATTTAAAAAATCATATAATCCATAAGATAATGCAATACCTGGATAATGTAAATCTTTTATATATTCTTTTGTTAACCCAAATACAAGGCCAATTCCAAATGTAAATAACACCTGAATAATAGAGCCATTTATTAAATGCCAAAATCCAAATAATGCTGAAGCAATTATTACTCCTATCCATTTATTTTTAGAGAAAATATTAACAAATGTGTTTTGAAGATATACTCTGAAAAACAATTCTTCAACAGGACCTACAATTAAAAAATAAAAGAATAAATTGGAACAAAAAAAGGTTTGAAACAGCAATTAACTTTATCAAACCTATCACTTTTCAAATGGCAATGATTAACTTAACTATTTTAATACAATTGCAACCTCTTGCTATTTTTTGCGCCAGCTAGAGGCAAAATGCAAACCCATCATATGAAATTAATCGATATCAAAACAAATATATTTACTTTTTTAAGTTACATCTTTTTTGTTTTATTTTCTTTTTTTATTTGTGGTTTACACATTTGTTGATTAATTTTTTCTACCACTTTTAATTGACCTTCTTTAAATAAGTTCATACTATTTATTTCATTTATAAGCCCTTGTGGCAAATATGGGTTTTGTATTATTTCCCAATTAATATTTTTGTATCCCAAGTTTTTTGCCATTTCTTCTAACATTTTTGTTTTATTATTTTCTATTTCTTTTTGTTTTTGTGGAAAATCCTCAGGTCTTATATTCAAAGATTTTAAATAAATATTATATTTTTCAATGACATTTTTATCATCATTAAAGACTATCGGAATTAAATTCAAAATATTAACTGATTGTTGATCAACATATCCAATTGCTCTATATGACATGAGATGAGAAAATACTCTCACTTTGTCTTTTCTTTTTTCACTTCTGTTTTGTAGCCATTGTCCGATTAACATAGCAAAAATAGGAATAACTATAATTGCAATAATATTTATTATATCTAGCACCATATAAACCTCTTTCTTATCTTGAAATTTCTTATCTTGATGTAAATTTTAACACATAATTTAATTATTTTCAATTATTAGTGCATTGGCAAAATTTTAATAACTGATTTGTAAAATACAATGAAACATCGTACTAAAAAACTTAAAACTAAATACTAATTTTTCTTTACCGGGTGTCTAATGACAGTTTTTAATTTATTAATATCACATTTTCTTGGATCATTTAAATAGATTTCATGATGATATCTTTCATCAAATCTAAAAATAGTTTTAACTGATATACTATAAATTTTAATATTGCTATTAAGCATTTAATTAATAATCCATATCATAAAATTCATAAGCATTAGTTACT
>ULWQ01058056.1_pt1 | contig 27812 bp, 26 predicted proteins | sample 1960491 | NCBI WGS metagenome assembly ULWQ01 (sample SAMEA4835816, study PRJEB28245) | human gut metagenome | biome: gut microbiome; material: fecal sample | place: Denmark | collected 2008
TAGTACAAATAACTACCGCTATTGGTCTTTTTTCAAAGGTTATTGTTTACTTTTCAATGTGCTCTTCGTTAACATGTTTTTTGTTTACATGTAACGTTTTTTATTATACCTCTTTAACTTCTGATTGTCAATACATTTTTTAAAAATTTTTAAATATTTTTCACCTTGTTTTAGGTGCAAAATAAAAAACTAGTAATCGCTGTTTTTTTGATTTAAATTGCTTTTTCTTTACTAATTTTATATATTAAAAATATATATGATTTTCAGTTGTTTCTCGGTACTTTTATATAATACCATAAGAATTATTTAAAGTCAATACTTTTTTGTCGAAATTTTGAAAATTTTTTCATATTTTTTTAAACTCAAAATTTATGCCTTTTTATACATCCACCAATATTGTATCTTCCCCTATACAATGAATTTTTTCCCAAGGTATTATTATATCATTTTTGTTTGAAAACATGCTTGCAAATTTATTTTCTCCTGGAACAATTATTGAAGTAATCGAGCCCGTTTGTAAATCTGCACATACATCTTGGACGTATCCCATTCTTTTTCCATTATTTATATTAATAACTTCTTTATGTTTAAAATCTAGTCCCTTTCCGTCCATTTGCGCACCTTCCCTTTTTGTTTTCTTCTATATAATATATGTAACTAATAAAAAAATAATGACTATCACTAGTCACTATTTATATATTCTCTTTATTCTATCTATCGCACTTTTTTCAAGTCTTGATACCTGGGCTTGTGAGATTCCTATTTCTTCCGCGACTTCCATCTGAGTTCTACCTTCAAAAAATCTCTTGCTTATAATCATCTTTTCTTTATCTCTCAACTTTTTCATTGCTTCTTTTATAGTAATGTTTTCCGCCCACATCTCATCACTATTCTTTTTGTCTTTTATCTGGTCCATCACAAAAATCTTTTCTGTGTCGTCTCCATATACTGGTTCTTGTAAAGATATTGGATCTTGAATTGCATCCAAGCAAAAAACAATTTCTTCTTTTTCAACTCCAAGTTCTCTTGCTATTTCTTCCGTGTTTGCTTCTCTTTGTTCTTCCTTTTGGATTCTTTCTCGTATAGCAAGAACTTTGTATGCCAAGTCTCTCACCGACCTACTTACTCTAACCATATTGTTATCTCTTAAATATCTTCTTATTTCTCCTATTATCATCGGTACTGCATATGTTGAAAATTGTACATTTTGGCTTAAGTCGAAATTGTCCATTGCTTTAATTAATCCTATGCACCCAATTTGAAATAAATCGTCTAGGTTTTCTCCTCTTCCATAAAATCTTTTTATAACGCTTAATACTAATTTTAAATTGCCATTGACAAATTCTTCTCTTGCTTTTTGATCTCCATTTTTTATTCTTTTTAAAAGTTCAGTTTTTTCTTCGTTTGATAGCACAGGCAATTTTGCGGTGTTCACACCACATATTTCTACCTTGTTTACCAAAATAAAACCTCCTTTGGAACTTAATGCTAATTACATTATTTCCAAAAATGGAGGTTCTATACTGTTTTATCCTGTTTTGCTCATTATTTCTTTTTTCATTTTGCTTATTATTTTCTTTTCTAATCTTGATATATAGCTTTGCGATATTCCCATCATGTCCGCTACTTCTTTTTGTGTTTTTTCATTTCCGGTAATAAATCCAAATCGTAATTCCATGATGTTCTTTTCTCTTGTATTTAGTTTTTCTATTGCAGATTTTAATAGTTTTTTATCTACCTCATCCTCCAGTCCCCTTGATACACTATCATTATCAGTACCTAATATATCAGATAATAATAGTTCATTTCCATCTCCATCTTGGTTTAACGGTTCATCTATTGAGATTTCTCCTCTTATTTTATTGCTTCTTCTTAAATACATAAGAATTTCATTTTCTATGCATCGCGACGCATATGTGGCAAGTTTGATGTTTTTGCTTGTATCGTATGTATTAATTGCTTTCATTAGTCCAATTGTTCCTATTGATATCAAATCTTCTATACCTGTTCCTGTATTTTCAAACTTTTTGGCTATGTATACAACTAGTCTTAAATTTCTTTCCACTAGTAGTTGTCGTGTTTCTTTATCTCCTTGCGCCAACTTTTTTAGAGCTTTTGCTTCTTCTTCCGCATTTAAAGGTGGAGGTAATGTTTGACTTCCTCCTATATAAAATATAGGCATGTTTTCAATTTCGTTATTCTTTAAATATTTAGCATATATTATGCTCGCACTATTTTTTAATATTTGTAATAGGTTCATTTTCCTGTTCTCCTTCCAATAAATTAAGTCCTATTAGTGCATTATATTTATTGTCTTTTGTGAGTTTCTTTTCATATATTCCCGCAATTATATTTTCTTTTTCTAATCTTATATCTTCTGTATTAATTTTTATTTTATCCAATCTTATTCCTATTAGCATTCCATTCTCTTTTCCTAAAGACATAAATGGCACCATTCTTATTTTAGATAAATATTCTTGCATTTCATTTCTTTCTTGGTCATCACCTCCCACCATCCTTTCTATATAATTCAGAACTTCTTCTGGTATTATCTTGCTTAATATTGCCTTTTCTACTACAATTACAGGCTTCTGGCTTATCGGTTCTTTTAACATATTTCCCGAATCCAGTAACGCTCTTGCTTTTGTCATTTTATTTTTGTTGTATAATTCTATTTCTATAAAAGTGTTTTTGTTATTTAATTTGCTTTTATTAATTTTGAATGCTATTTGTGTTATGATAAAAGCTATAACTCCGGCTATCAACCCAACTCTGATTGGATACATTCCAACAAATACTCCATTCTTCATTTCTACATTTTCTGGCTTTAGAAAATATATTAAAGCAAATGTGCATCCCCCAAATATGAATGATACTAAATAAAATATCAATATTTGTTTTAAAAGTTGTTTTACATTAGGTGGAGCAAAGGCTATGTAGACCATGACCACCGATAAAGTAATCTTTGCTAGTAAGTTTGTATAAATTGATAATATGTTCAAGTATATAATTATGGCATATATACTTCCCAACAAGCTTGATAGAATCATTCTTATTTGTGGATGTTTGGTTTTTGGCTTTATTATTACATATGTTGCAAATAGTATAATGTAGTTCATCAATAAATTTTCGCATAAGATTATATCTAAGTATATGGTCAATTTATTTCATCCTTTTCTTAATTAATTTGCACTTATTATTATACTTTTTATTTTTTTAAAATGCTGTCGTATTATGAACGCGAAAAAAAGAAATAATCTACATTATTGCGATTATTTCTTCTTTTTTACTTATATTTTTTCATTATTTTCCTTTATTTTTTCTTAAAAAGGTTGGAATGTCTAAATCTCCATTTGAATTTGTTGATTCTACTGATGAACTAGTCATTGGCTTTGGTGACCAAGATTTGCTTGTTATATCACTTAGGCTTGGAACTTTGTCATCTTCTTTTTCAAATCCTGTTGCTATAACTGTGATTACTATATCTTCATCTAGGCTTTCATCAATTACAGCACCAAATATAATGTTAGCTTCTGGATCTACACTTCTTTGTACTAATTCAGCTGCTGTGTTTACTTCGTGTAGTCCTAAATTGCTTCCACCTGTAATGTTTATTATTACTCCTCTAGCTCCTTCTATTGAAGTCTCTAGTAGTGGACTTTGGATAGCTTGTTTTGCTGCGTCTTCTGCTCTGTTTTCTCCAGATGCTCTACCAATTCCCATGTGAGCCATTCCTGTGTTAAGCATTATTGTTTTTACATCTGCAAAGTCTAGGTTTACAAGTCCTGGTATTGCAATTAAGTCTGATATACCTTGTACACCTTGTCTTAGTACGTCATCAGCCATTTTAAAAGCTTCTACTATTGATGTTTTTCTATCTATTATTTGTAGTAGTTTGTCGTTTGGTATAACAACTAGTGTGTCTACTTTTCCTTTTAAGCTTTCGATTCCTCTATCAGCTTGTGTTAATCTTTTCTTTCCTTCAAATGTAAATGGTTTTGTAACAACACCTATTGTTAGTATTCCCATTTCTTTTGCGCAAGATGCAACTATTGGTGCAGCTCCTGTTCCTGTTCCTCCGCCCATTCCGGCAGTTACGAATACCATATCTGCTCCTCTTAAAGCTTCTGTTATTTCAGCTTTGCTTTCTTCAGCTGCTTGAGCTCCAATGTCAGGATTTGCTCCAGCTCCTAATCCTCTTGTTATTTTTTCTCCTATTTGAATTTTTGATGCAGCTTTTGATAGAAGTAATGCTTGTCTATCTGTGTTTACAGCTATAAATTCTACTCCTTTTATTCCAGAATCAACCATTCTGTTTACTGCATTTGTTCCAGCTCCTCCAACTCCTATTACTTTTATTGTTGCTGTTCCGTCTAACATTGTGTTTTCATCTACGCTATCCATCATCATAAAGTTTATTCCTCCCTATTTTTTATTGTTTGATTTTTTATTTCTTATGTTTTATGAATAGAAAAATTCTTTTATTCTATCTATTACTTTTGTGAAAAAGTTTTCATTAGAATTTGAGTCTATGCTACTTGATACACTTTTTGCAAATGGTCTTGCAGCTATATATCTTACTAATGAATATGCTGTTCTATATTCAGGTCTTACAGTACTGATTAATCTTCCTGTTGCGAATTTCACTGGTATGTTTAGAATTACTTTTCCTGCCACATCGCTTTTGCTTATGTTGGTAATTCCTTGACCTGTTAATATTACATTATTTATTCTAGGTTTTATTCCTTGGTTTGTTATGTCTCTATTTATTAGTGTAAATATTTCTTCGATTCTTGCTTCTATTATTTCTATTAGCTCTGAACTTTTAATAACTTTATTTTTTGAGTCTTCTACCGAATTCAAAACAATTTCGTTGTCATTATCTATGTATGATTTCATTGCTAATCCATATTGTCTTTTTAATTTTTCAGCTTCCGTATCAGAAATATTTAATACCATTTGGATATCTTTTGTTATATTGTCTCCTCCTAGTGGTATTGTGTTTGTATATTTGAAGGCTGTTCCCTCAAATACTCCTATTTCTGTATTTCCGGCTCCTATATCTATTATCATTACATTATCATTTAATTCGTTATTGTCTAATATTAAATTTCTTTCTGCTAGTGTTACTGGTATTATTCCGTCTATGTCTATGTCTGCTTTTTTACATATATTAGATAATTGTTTGATATAGTCTTTGTCTCCTAATATAACTTGTGCATTTATTGTGAATTCTGATACTAGGTTTCCTACTGGATCTTCAACTATTCTTCCATCATCTAATATAAATTTATCAGTTACTATATCGATTATATTTTGTCCTTCTGGTACATCGATATCTCTTACTTGAAGTAATGCAGAAGATACGTCTTTTGCAGATACTCCTGAAAATTTATCTTTTATATTTTTTGTAATACTATTTTGTACTATTGTTACATATTTTCCTGATATTGTTAAGTAAGCAGAGTTGATTTTGATTTCAGCTTCTTTTTCTGCATCTTGTATCGATTTTATGATAGCATTGGCTATTTCATCTTCATCTATTATCTTTGTTTTTTTAATACCTTTACACTTATGTTCAACCGTATAGACAAGTTCTATTTGGTTAAAATTGTTGACTTCTCCTACAACTAAGCTAACCTTCGAGGATCCAATGTCTATACCCACAATTATATCACCGATTGCCAAAACTAACTCCTCCATTTTTATTGCTTTTTATTTTAGATAAGAATATTATATTTTGCAAAAAAAGTCAATAGTTTTGTCATAATTTTGTAATATTTTTGTAACAAAATTTCCAAAACTATTGTAATTTGTTTTTTTATTATTTTTTATGTATTATTGTGTCACTTTTTCTGTATTCTCATCTGCTTTATTTTTTCCTTTTTTGTCTTCCATTTTTTTCATAAATTTATCAACATAGTATCTACGTATGATAGCTAAGTTGGTAAATATTCTTCCTACAAATACTACTATTGCTGCAAGATATATGTCCACATTTAACTTTTGTCCTAATATTGTAAGTAATATTGCAAGTATAGCATTTCCAAAGAATCCTGTTATGAATATTGTTAGGTTAAAGTTCTTTTTTAATGTTGCTAATATTCCTCCAAATACTGAGTCCAATGCAGCTATTATTGCTATGGCTAGATATCCTGAATAAGTGTATGACACCATTGGTGCAAATAGTCCTATTAATGCTCCTATTACGCATCCTAATATTATTGCTACTAATATCATTCTCCTGCAACCTCCTTCATATATTTTATATCTATGTTTTCTGAATATTTTGGTATTTTTATGTTTCTTTGTTTTTCTAGTGTTACAGTTTTTCCACTGTTCTTGTAACTGTCTATAAATCCACTGTTTTTCATACATAATGTACTTGTTAAGTATGTTTGATTTCCTATTGCTTTTACAACATAAGGTGAAATCAATCTTTGTCTTGGTTTTATTAATATATATGAATCTATATCAACAATGTCTGTCATACTTAAAATTCTTACACCATTTATTGATATTGCTTCTGCCCCTGCAAATCTTAGTTCATTAATTAACTCTACTAAATTATCTGCTTGTATTTGTCTTTCTTGGTTGTCTGTAAGTGTTACAACAACACCTTCTCCTACTACATTGGTTGTTCCTAGTAATAGGTTTGATTTTTTCAATTCTTCATCCAAGAGTTCAGAGGCTTCATCATTTGATTCTATTTTTGCATTGTATTCTTCAATTTTAGAGTTGGTCTCTGTAAGTTTTTCATTGACCTCTTCATATTTGCTTTTCCATGTTGATATTTGCTCTCTTAATTCCGCTTCTCTCATATTTTCAATGTCTGTTTCATTTACTTGTTCAACTGTCTTGAATTGTATGCACATTACGCTCACTAGCAAAATGCACATTATTAGTATGCTGATTGACATTGTTATTGTTCCTTTATCAAATTTCATTTTCAAGTTTTATCACCTCTTATTCTGCATATTGAATATATTTTGAATTTATTACTCCAGTATATTTTTTTATTGTTACATTATTTGATTGTTTGATTGATGTTGGTGTATAGCTATTATAGTATTCTACTGTTCCGCCTGGTCTTGAAAGTGCCGAATTCATGAATGACGCATTTCCTATTGCTTTGATTATAAATGGTGAGCTTATTTTTTCTCCGTTTACACTTATTACATTTCCATCACATGTAATTGAAGAAGTTGACACTAATCTTTGGTCATTTATTGATATTGCTTCTGCTCCCGCATTTTTTAATTCATTCACTATTTTTAGAAGATAGCCATAATGAACTAAGTAGTAACTAGGATCTATTATAGTGCTGTCTGTCGAAACATTGTTGTTATCTTTTATTGTTACTATAATTCCTTCTCCTGTTACGTCTGTTAATCCTAAAAGTATGTTGTTTTTCTTTAATTGTTCTTCTTTTTCAGCTGAGCCATCCGTGTTTTCACTTGCAGTTTGTCTTACACTTTCTAGCTTTTTTTCTGCTGATTGTAGAGTTGCATATGTGCTATCATATCTTTCTTTCCATTTTAGCACTTGGTTTCTCAAATCGTTATTTGAGAAAGATGGCGAAACTAATTTATTTGCATTATTAGCTGCTTTTATTTGAATTACGATTGTCATTGTTAATATTAAACACATTATTCCTAATGTTATTGCTATTTGCTTTTTGTTCAATTTTCTCACTCCTTGTTAAATACTTTCTCTAAAATAAGGCTTACGTGTGTTTATATTCATGTTTATGAATATTTCTCCTTCTATGTCTTTTTCATTTTCTAATATGCTCATTAGTGACGACATTCTTGTTTCTAAATAACTGCAATCTCCTAAATATACAGTCTTTTTCTCTTGTTCTAGTCTTAATGTATAATTGTCCGAATTGCTAATATCTATTGTTGTTATCAAATTTTCTATGTTATGTGTTTTAGCAACTGCCATTATTTTTATGACTGTTCCCAATTTTTCCAAGTCGTCTTTATTTAGCCTATTTCCAGGTTTATAATTTTCTTTTGATGTTGTTGTTCCTAAAATTGTTGGAATATCTTTTTTTATGCTTGATATTTCTAACATATAACCTTGGTTGCTTAAATAAACATATCCATTGCCATATTCTAACATAAAACTTGGCTTTCTTTCTTTAACTTGAATTTCTATTGTGTTTGGCAATTTTTTATGTATTGCAACTTCATTTATGTAAGCATTTTCTTTTATTCTGTCTATTGTTTTTAATTTCATCACTTTGAACATATTTTCTTCTGTTTTGATTCCAGAAATACTTATTATTTCTTCTGATGATAATATTGTATTTCCTACTACTTGAATGTTTTTTATATTAAATAGTGGAGATAACATTGCTGCTATAATCGCTATTAATACTAATATTGATATTATCAACACTTTTATTTTCTTGCTCTTTGGCTTTGCGTTGTTTGGTTTTGTGTTTTTTATTTCTTTTGTCTTTTTGCTTTTAGGTATTATTTTCTTTGGTATTATTGTTGTTTTTGCCTTTTTTTCTTTTTTGTTGTGTATATCTTTTTTGTCAGGAAGCCTTGTTACACCTATGATTATTTCATCTTCATATTTTTTCTTTTTTTCAGCTTGTCCACTTTGCTCAGCTTTTGAAGCAGATTTTTTATCTGCTTTCTTCTTTTTTATCTTTTTTTCTTTTTTTGATTCATAATCAAAGTCATACAAATTTTTAGTAGTTTTCTTTGGTTTTTTGTTCATTTAATCACCTTCTTCTATTTGTATATTTGCTCCTAATTTATTAAGTTTTTTGTCTAAGTTTTCATACCCTCTTAATATATATTCTATATTTGTAACTTTTGTCCTTCCTTTTGCTTGTAATCCTGCTAAAACTGTTGCAACTCCGCCTCTCAAATCTGTACATTTTACACTTGCAGCAGATAATTTTCTTACACCTGTTATTATTGCAACATTTCCTTTTTGTTTGTTTTTTGCTCCCATTCTTTGCAATTCTGATAGATATTTAAATCTATTTTCAAATATGTTTTCTGTTATTACTGATGTTCCCTTTGCTACTGATAATACACTTCCAAATATTGATTGCATATCTGTTGGGAACCCTGGATACGGCATTGTCTTTATTTCTACCGCCTTTAATCTTTGCGGTGCCTTTAGTTCGACTTTATCTTTGTCTACTGTTATTTTGCATCCAGCTTCTTCTAACTTTGACATTATTGGTACTAGCTGTTCTGGCATTGCATTTTTTATTGTTACTCTTCCTCCTGTAATTGCTCCTGCACACAAAAATGTTCCCGCTTCTATCCTGTCAGGCATTACTCTATATTGTACTTCTTGAAGTTTCTTAACCCCTTCTATCTCTATTACATTTGTGCCTTCTCCTGTAATTTTTGCTCCCATTTTATTTAGCATTTTTACTAAGTCTACTATTTCTGGTTCTCTTGCTGCATTTGTGATTACTGTTTTTCCTTCTGCTAACACAGATGCCAGAATAATATTTTCTGTTGCTCCTACGCTTGGAAAATCTAAGTCTATATTTGCACCTACTATTTTATCACAACTACACTTAATAAATCCATATTCTTCGTCAATATTTATTCCTAATTTTTTAAATGCTTTTAAATGTAAATCTATCGGTCTGGCTCCAATATCGCATCCACCCGGATATGAGAATGTTACTTCTTTAAACCTGCTAAGTATTGCTCCTGCAAGTATTACTGTTGATCTCATTTCTCGCATTAGATGTTCTGGTATTTCTTTCTTTTTTATGTATCTTGAATCTATCTCTATTTTATCATTATTCTTACTTACTTTGCAACCTATATATTTCAATATTTTTAATGTTATTTGCATATCATGGATGTTTGGCACATTGTAGATCTTGCTTTTTTTGCCATTTAGTATTGTTGCTGCAATTATTGGTAATGATGCGTTTTTAGAACCTGATATTTTTACTTCACCTTCAAGCTTTTTTCCACCTTCTATTATGTAATAACTCATATATATCCTTCCTCTCTAAAGTTTTATTTTTATTGATTATGTTATATACTATGTTTTTTACATAAAAAAAGTGAGGAGAACCTTCATGTTCTCCTTATGGATTTATTTTTCTAATTTTTCTGGCATTCTCACTTGATACTATTTTTTTGCCTGTTTTTATTTCTAGTTGTTCTTTTGCAGTTTTTGCTATATTTCCACCTTCTATAACTGAATCTTGTGCTTCTTTAAATCCTCTTTTCTGTTTACTTTTTGATATTTCTGTCGACGATGTTTCAGCAAGCATGTTTAAAACTAATTCCATATTAGTCATATTATCACGGAGGTTTTCTTTTTTCAAACCTTTTAGCTTTTTATATTCTTTAACAGTATAACCACTCCATGTTTGCGTTAAAATATTAGTTAGTATTGCAAAATCCTTTGCCTCACTTATTCCTTTTTCTTTTAATTCATCCGTAAATTCTTTTCTTATATCTATTGTTTTTAGTCTTTGATTGATCCATTCTTCAGAATATCCTTTTTTTCTGTATATATCTAATGCACGATTTATTGCTATTTCTGGATCGTATACTTCATCTATTCGTTCCTTTCCTACTTGGGATAACCACAATTTTAACGGCTCTGCTTTTTTAGATGGTATTGATTGTATTAATCTTAGAATTTGCTTCATATCGGCCACATCCGTTAATCTTAATTTTCCGTCGTACGCCATCATTTTCAACTGGTTACAATTTGTAACCGTTTCATTTCCTTCTGCCGATAGTCTGTTTTTTAGTACTTTCCAGTAAGTCCTTGCTTTTTGATAATCCTTGTCAGTTAATACAGCTACTATGTCAATAACTGAAAAATACCATTTTTCTTGTTTTTCATCCCATTTTGTTCTAATTCTTTTGTTCTCAAATAATTTTAACTCATTATCTTTCTCCATCCTGCCTCTCTTTCTCAAATTACTTGGTTTTTCCGAATAATCGGATTTTTCTTGTATTATTTATATCATATATTCTAACTTTTTTCAATATTTTTACAAAAATTTGTTCTCCTTTTATAAAAATATAAAAGCCTTTACCAAGAAGAATTATTTTTCTTCTTAAAGGCTTTTTTATTTTTTATTTCAAGTCGTTTTTTATTTTAGCTTCTATTCTTCTTCTTTTTTCTGGTGTTGTCCAGTATTTTTTGTATATTACTGCTAAAAGGGCTCGTGTTTCTTCTAATAGATTTGAATTATCTATATCGCCATTAAAGTCAAATTCATAATCATCATCTTTTTTGTCTATTATTGCACGCATGACTTCTTTTGGTATTTTCGATAAGTCTTCTGACGAGATGTTTTTTAATATTTCATATAATTCCTTATATGCTTTTGGATAATTATCTTCCATTTTTCTCCTCTTTTCTAATAACTATATTTCTAGTTCTTTCTCTGGTATTTCTCTTACAGTGTCTCGTTCTAGTCTGCTTTCTGCCTCTACAATTTTTCTTGCTGGTACAGCATTTTCTCCAGTATATAGAGATTGTCCTATTTTTCCAATGTCTATTGAATGTTTAGCCGTTTTCGCTCTTATTTCTGACAATATTATTCCATTTTCTTCAAGTATTGCCATATTTGTGTAATATCTTTCTCTGTATATTTCTCTATCTTCTTCTGGTATTGCAAGTTCTAGCAATCCTTCTAACTTTTCTTCCTGTGTTGCTGTCGGATTTTTTATTTTTTGAAATTGTTGAGCATAAGCTCTTTCTTCTGGTGTTCTTATTGCTTTTTCTTTTATCCTTCTTAATTTTTCTGCCGCGTTCATTATTCCTGCAAATAAGTTTATATTTTCTATCCATACATCTGGGTCTAGTGTTCCATTTGATAGTCTAAATTCTATTGTTTCTTTTATTCTGTGAGTATAGTTCTTAAAATTGATACTAGAATATCTATCTTTTTGTATGTCTATTATTCCCATTAGTAAATCCCATTCTCTAGTTCTGTCATCTACATATATTTGTTGTTTCTTCAACGCATTTTCTACTTTTCCCGAAAGTGGTACAGCATGTTTTTCTACCGCACCCACTCTTGTTATTTCTCCAGCTTTATTACTAATTGCAAATAATATTTCTTCTGTATTGCACCAAAGTTCTAATAAATTTATATATGATTGTGCTGTTGTTAAAAATTTATCTCCTATGTGAATATGGCCACCGCATTTTTCGTTTATTTGTGCACCCATAGTTCTTAACACATTGCATACAAAATATATTTGATGGCTATCATTTTCGCTTCCTGTTAATATTGGAGAAGTGTATTCTGCTCCATTTTCTACACTTTCTTCTTCTTTTGCCTTCCACCTTTTAAATAGGTTTGGATTTACCTCTAAGTTTGCCGCTTCGATTTCAACTCCAACAGTCATTCCTTCAGGAATTTTTATTCTTTTTGCTTCTTGTTTATTTTCTGCTATTAGTTGTTGTACTAAGTCATCATTTCCATATTCAAGTGCTAAAACTAATCTTTCTTGTTTTGCTAATCCTAGTTCTGGATTCGTCATATATTCTTGTATGGTTTTTTCGTCTCTTGTTGTTTTTATTAGCTTAACTTTGCTTGAAGATTCTAATCCTATCTCATCGTCCTTCAAACATTCTCTTATAAATGATGGAGTTTCTATTGCTTGTATAAGTTCTACTTTTTGTTCTTGATTTAGATTTATTTCTTTATCCTTCAAACATGCTCTTGTAAATTCTGGATCATTTATGTATTCTATGACAGCTTTTTGTTGGTATGAGATAAGTCCTTTTGTCTTCACACATTCTTTTGCAAGTTCCTTGTCTCCAATTACCTCTATTATTGCTACTTTATGGTCGCTCATTGCAACATCATCTAAGAAGCTTCTAAGTATTGATTTATCTTTAATACTTTGTAAAACCCTTTTTACGTCTTGTGGGTACATTAGCTGTGGAGTTTTTAGGCATCTTTTTATAAGTTCCAAGTCGTTTTTTTCGATTACTATATTTGCTCTTACATGTGAATCTATTTGAAGTTCTCTTGCATTTAGACAAACTATTATAGAATCTATATCAGCCAAAGATTTTATCAGTTCAGCCTTTTCTCTGGTCATGAAAGTTCCACGTCTGCCAAACAACATGTTTAGGGTAAATTCTTCATCTCTTACTAATTTTATTATTTTTACTCTATCAATACTCAAAATAGGGGTGTCTGGATCTTCTGCACATTTGCGCATAAATTCTCTATTTCCCGTTACTGTTATTATTTGTGTTATTACTTCTGATGGCATTCTTAGTTCTTTTGCCCTTTTTATTAAGTTTGGTGCTTCTTCTACACTAATTCCTCTTTCTTGAATTTTTTTATTAATTTCTTCTACTGTCATTTTTTCCCTTTCTAAATCAGTTTTCTTAATTAAAAACTTCCTTTATATTATCTCACAAATTGGCATATTTTTCAACTTTTTCGGCAATAAAAATAGAATCTAAAAAATTTCTAGATTCTATACGTTGATTTCTTTAAATCGTTTGTTACCATATTTCTTTAGTTTTTTCCATAGTGCAAGTACAACTATTGCTAACACTATTAATTCTATAAGTACAAATAAATTTGTGTTTGGCGTTTGAGCCTCTGCCACCATTAGTACAGCAAACGCTAGCCCTAATATCATTCCACTAAACACTGCTATGGTTGTGCTCATGCTTTGTTTTACAACTTCTGTGTCTGATGATGCATTCATTTTTGGATATTTTAGATTTGTAAATAATCCAATTATTGCTATAAGTATTGGTATTAATATTGATATTGCCAGAATAAATAGTATATCTATTATTTCAACTTGAAATGCTATAAAAAATATTAAATCACTTATCAATATAACTGGCATTGTGATTATACAACTCATTAAGATTTTAGATAATAGTATTGTGTCAACAGATGTTGGTAAGCTTTTTGTTATGTTGAAACTCTTTCCTTCTAGCGATATTGAAGATGATGTTATTGATGTCATACACGCTGTATATGTAACCAAGCAGAAGAATATTTTTGGCATTATTGGGATTATATCAAAGCCCATTCCTTCTCCTTCTGTTATTGTGTTTATCACTCCATTTATGTTCACACTCATCGCTATCGTTATTATCAATAATAAAATTAAACCAAACGACGTATTAAAAATGTACACTGTTGAGGAAAAATATCTTTTTAATTCCTTTGATACCAATGCTGATAATTTGCTTTTTACTTTCACTTTGCTTTCTATGTTTTTTATCTTTTTGCTTTTGCCTTTTTCTGATGATTTAGATATTATTCCAAAATAAAATTTACTTGCAATCATAATAAAAATCACTAATGGCACTATATTTACTGCTATCAATATTAGTAAAGTTGTTAAATCAAAGTTTTGTATTAAGTCTATGTATGCACCTGCTGGGTAATACACCTTTTTGATGACTGCATTTATGCTTTCCGCATTGTTTATAATATTTTCTAGAATTCCTTGTGTGTTTAAGGAAATATAAAATATTCCAAAGAATATTATCATTGTAAACACTGTTTGTACTATTTTTTTAGCTTTAAATTTTACAGATACCGCTTTTATTATATATCCAATTATTGAACTTATTACTGTTGGAATTATCGGTAGTAAAAATGTCATTAATATTGATATTGGATAAAAACTTATTCCTGGATGTTCATAATATATGTACACAATATATGCAGGTATCATAAATAATGCGTTATATAAGAATTGAAATGATAGCAGTTTAAATATTCTTACAAACAGTATTTTTGATTTCTCTATTGGTAATGCGAATAACAAATCATTGTCTTTTGCGTCAAATAGTATTCCTTGCGATTTGTATATTCCTTCTACTAATGTAAGTATTGTTGTTAATATTATAAATAGTGTTAGCATTATGTATGTTAGATTTACTTTTGAAAATTCTGATGCGAACATCACAGCATAGACTCCCACTGCAAACATTACTATTAGCGAAAGTATAATTGGAAATATTATTTGCTTTGCTTTTGAGTCGCTGGCTTTTGTCTTATATTTAAACATATCCATATCTTGCGACATGGCTGCTTTTAGTAAACGTATTAACTTCTTCATAGCTTATTCCTTTCTAGAATCTTTTTCATCTAGTTCTAAGAATACTTGCTCCAAAGATTCGTCTCCTTTAATTTCACTCATCTTTCCTACTTTTACTATTTTGCCTTGTTTTATAATTGCAACTCTACTACATAATTTTTCTGCTACTTCTAGTATGTGTGTTGAGAAAAATATTGTTTTGCCTTCTTTGCACATTTGTTTCATAATTTCTTTCATATCGAATACTGCTTTTGGATCTAATCCTACAAATGGTTCATCCATTATTAATATTTTTGGATTATGTGCAAGTGCTGATATTAATGCTACTTTTTGTTTCATTCCATGTGAAAATGAAGATATTTCATCATTTAGGCTATCCGCCATTTCAAACATTTTAGAATATTTTTCTATTCTCTCTTTTCTCTCTGCTTTATCCACCTCATACATATCACATATAAAATTTATGAAATCTATTGCTTTCATATTCTCGTATAAGTCTGGGTTATCTGGTACATACGCCATCTCTTTTTTACATTCTATTGGTTGTTTTTTTATTGATTTTCCGTTGATTAAAATATCTCCTTGTTCAAAGTCTAATATTCCTACTATTGATTTAATGGTTGTTGTTTTGCCAGCTCCATTATGGCCTATGAATGCAAATATTTCTCCATCATTTACAGTAAACGATATATCATCCACTGCCTTTTTTTCTCCATTATAGGTTTTAGTTACATTTTTTATCTCTATCATTAGGTATTCCCCCTCTTTATTCTATGAATATTCTATCATTCCTTATACTTGTTGTCAATGTGTTTGTAGCAAATTGACATAATATAATTATCGTGATATAATGTTTGTATACTATCCTCGGTATAGGGATAAAAAAAATCTATACCTGTAGTTTTTTCAATAACTTTAATAAGGAGGAAAAAACATGTCTATTTGTGAGTGGGAATTTGCTTCCCTGTGTAAGGACCCTGACACTCTCGAGCATCTTGCTCGGACGTCTCGGGAAGAGGAAACTTTGAGTGCCATTGTGGTAAACGAGAACACTGAAAACCAAGTGCTCATGCAGCTGACAGACTGCCGTTTTCCGTCTGTTCGCTCTCAGATCATTTTCCACGATAGTGTCACTCCTGACATTATCGAAAAACTCGCCGAGGATGACTCTTCGGAAGTTTTAGCCTCTCTTGCGATGGCTCTTACCGAGCCTCACTATGAGGACATTTTGGAAAAACTGTCCGAGAATCCGAACCGGATGGTTCAGTACGCTCTGTCCACGAATCCCAAGACGCCGGACATTGCTCTGGCGACCCTGGCTAAGAGTAACTCTCTGGTTATTCTCCTCAACGTTGCCAAGCATCACAACATTGATACCGCAACTCAGGAGAAGCTGTCCCAGAGCCCGATTCATGCGTTGCGCATGGCTATCGCATCGAATCCCGTGACCAAAAAGTACATTCTCATGACTTTGTGCAATGATCCTGCCAAGGATGTCGCAGCTATGGCTCAGGCTATGCTGGACAAGCAGATTTCCAATTAACCAAACAGACACCCCTGAAGATTTTTCTTCAGGGGTCCTTTTTTATTTTTCTTTATTTCTTGCCTATTATATCTCTATTTTTTCACTTTTAATGTTTCTTTAAAAAGCTCTTAATTTTTTCGATAACATTCTTTATAAAGCTTTTATTTTTCACAACTGCTAATTCTTGCTCTGGTACATTGTTTTTCTCTATTTTTTGTGTCCTAGTTATATATTTTATATCAGTCTTTTCTCTTATCTGTTGTTGATATTTTTGTTCGTTTTTTTCTATTAGTTTTAAATATTCTTTTTTCTCATTTTCATCTTCGCACCAATAATTTATGTATAGCAAAGCTAACATTGCTAGTGTTTCCTTTTTGATGCTTTGGCTATTTAGCTCTATCTTGCTATCATAATTTGGAATGTATGTATTAGATTTTTCTTTTTCTATAACTTCTAAGAGTTTTTTGGGTATTTTATTTACCTCTTCTGGTTCCATCATTTTTAGTATTTCAGATAATTCTGCATACATTATATTATCATCTGTTTTATTTTCTAACATTTCTTCTCCTTTTATATTTCTCTTTCTTCTGTGCTTTTTTCTTTGTTTGTTGTTCTCTCTAAGGTTTCTCTAGCTTTTACAACTTCTCCTTTTCGTACTTCTCCTATGGTTCCTTTTACGTCTGATATATTTATCATTGGCGCTGGAGGTGGTGGTGCTACTGGAGGAGGTGGAGGTGCTGGAGGTGGTGGTGGCATTTTTGATAGCTTTATAATTTCTTCTTTAGAAGGTAATGGTGGTGGCTCTTTTACTCCTTTGGGTGTTATTACTGGCCAGTTCCCACCGCCCCACGCATTTCTTAATTCTCCTTCATAGAACATCATTTCTGGGAGTCCTATTTCTTTGCCTACTTTGTCCCATATTTCTCTAATTCTTTTTTGTTTATCTCTTCTTTCCTGCCTCTCTTCTTCATTTAGTTTTAGTACATCTTCTTTGTCTGTTTTAATTCTTTCATTTAATGCAAATACTAATATTTCTTCTCCCATTTTTTTTGCTTCTTCAGGATTTTTTTCTTTGGTATGCTTTATTAGTTCTGTTGCAACATCTGCAAATATGTTGCCGTTAGTTGGAAACAATTTTATATGTTGTTCATATTTGTTGTAGATTTCTTCTAGCGAAATATTTCCTTCTTGTGCTTTTCTTTCTTCTGCCCATTTATCAAAGTCATCTTTTATTTGTTTTATCCCATCATTGTTTTTTTCTCTAACAATTTTTTGCACAGCCTGCTGAATTATTTCGTTTGAACTTATGGCTTTCCTATCAACTATACTTGTTGGATCTAGTCCTTCTTCTTCCATTTTATTTTTTATATATTCTATAACTTCTTTACTTTCAATTCGATATTCTAATGGATTACGTTCTAGTACATCTTTTAATATTTTAGTACTATCCTCTTCACTATTTATTAATCCATTCTCTTTTATAATATGACATATCGCCATTGCCCTGTTGAAGAACTTATACGCTATCTCTTCGGTATTTTCCTCACTCCACATATGTGTACGAATTTCTATTTTATTTTCTTTCATAATTCTTATGAAATCTTTTTCTCTTTGCTCACCATTTTCCGTTACCTCTGTGAAACCGTACCATCCTGTATCTGTTTGTTTATATCCTATAGTAGATAAAAATGCCCTTGAATACCCATTAACTTCATTTCCTTCGCATTCTATAACCGTAGCATTAGGATTGTCTTTTTTAACTTTTTCTCCTTCTCCCTTAAGGCATAATATATAAGATTGTGGTGTTATTTCTGCTCCACCATTAAAAGTATACATATCACTTGCTGTTCCCTTTAATCTTTCTCTTGGGACATCAATCATTGGTATTAATATAGCATATGGTGCTCCGTCAATATTCATGTTTCCATGGCTTGTATTGACTTCATCATTTACCGCAAAATGTACAGTATTCCTCATATAAGGAATTTCATATTTATACTCTTTGCCTTTTAGAGTTATACTCTCTCCAGTACGAGCCCCTGCTTCTTTTGGCGATTTAATTCTATTTTGAGTTGGTTGATATCTTGTTTCATGTACTAGTATAAAATCTTCTAATCCTTGAAATCCGCCTTCCCTTTCAGTTATCGCTTTATCCTCTTCTTCTAATACAAACGGAATGTCATGTTCTTCTAGAAATTTTTTAGCCTCTTCAAGGTTAAGTCCTAAATCGCTTATTGTTTTTGCCTTTTCAGTTCTCTCTATTTTTGTTTTTAATTTTCCCCTTGATTCATAATCATCGTCCCTAACGTTTTCTAATTTCTTTTTTAGAGCATTTAATTGTATTTCTTTTATTTCTTTTATCATTATGTTTTTACTCTCCTTTTTATAGAAGTTCGCTTTTTTATTTTTCTTTAAATATTTCTTTTATTTCTGCCATATGTTCTAATGTTGTTATATATCCTTGGTTATAACAATAATCTATCTTCTTAATATTAAATACATTTGCTTCTGGCAAGTCCAATGTTATTGCATAATCGCTACTTGCTACTTCCGAGGCAGTTCTTTGATCAAATAACAAATCAACAGATTTTAGTGCTACTTCAAATAAATTCTTTGGATCGTAAAATTTCTCTGAGCTGAATCTTATTGATAACACTTTGTCTGCTCCTAGTTTTCTTACTTCATGAGTTGGAAGATTATCAAATATTCCTCCATCTACGAATTTATGTCCTTTAAATACTGTTGGAGCAAACACTCCCGGATAGCTTGCACTAGCTCGTACAGCCTTTCCTAGTGGAATGTCATTTATGTATTCTATTTGTTTCGTTTCGTCTTGCGTTTCTTGGTTTGTAAATACATATTTCTTACTTTCTGTTATTTCTGTGGTTGGCATACAGATTGGCATTTTTATATCTTTTATGTTTTTTAAGCCTTTTAATTCAGCACATTCTGCTATTGCTTGTTCAATTCTTTCTCCTGAAAGTAGTCCATAACCCATAAAATTTCTTTTACTCTTTACATTTGACCAGTAATACTTTGGATCTATTTTCATTATGTCTTTTGCAAAATATTTAAAAAGTTTAAGCATTTCGTCTGTTGAATAATCCATAGCATACAGTGCAGAAACAATGCTCCCTATGCTTGTTCCTCCTACGCAGTCTACTTCAATTCCATTCTCTTTTAATGCTTTTAGAGCTCCTATGTGACCAGCACCTTTGATTCCTCCACCTGCTAAAGCTAAACCAATTTTCATAGATTACCTCAATCCTTTCTCTCTAATATTTTACTATCAATTTATCAAATTTAGTTTGTATATATTTTTCTAGCTTTTCCATAAATACATTTGATTCAATTTCTTTTTTTGACACCATATCTAGCCCTTTTTCCCAACTTGCTGTAAGTTTAGGATTTAACATATCTGGCATTGCATTATATACTATGTCATATATTATTTCTCCTTTTTGTGTCGGAGTAATAATCTGAGTTTTATCATTTATTTGTATATATTGTATCTTTTCTAATTTTTTTATTATTTCAGCTCTTGTCGCACTTGTTCCAATTCCTGCACCTTTTATTTGCTCTCTTAATTCTTCATCTTCTATTAACTTTCCTGCATTCTCCATTGCTAAAATTATAGAACCTGAATTGTATCTTGTAGGTGGATTTGTCTGCGCTTCTTTTGTTTCATAATTTACAACTTCTATTTCCTGCCCTTTTTTTATTTGAGCAAACACTTCTAGGTTGTCTTTTTCTTCATTGTTTTCCACTTTTTCTGCAGAATCTGTGGATTCTTTTAGTGTATTCTTATTTTTTAGTACTTCTAAATATCCCTGATTTAAACAAACTTTTCCACTCGCACTAAATTCTTCCTGGTGTTCTTTGTTTTCTACTTGAATTGTGATTGACACTTTGTTAAATTCAGCAGGAGGATAGAATATTGCTAAAAATCTTTTCACTATAAGTTTATATACTTCTTTTTGTAAGTCTGGTAATTTCTCATAGTTCTCATATCCTTGTCCTGTTGGAATTATTGCATAATGATCTGTTATTTTACTATCATTTACATATTTAGTTTTTATTAAATTGGTTGAGTATTTTTCATCAGCCATCTTCTTTATATAACCTTGGATTTCTTCATTTTTAAATCCTTTAGCTATTCCATTTAAGTTTTTGCTTATTACTTTTGCAACTGCTGTTGATAGCACTCTCGCATCTGTTCTTGGATAAGTAACAAGCTTTTTCTCATATAAATTTTGTATTATCTCTAATGTTTCATCTGGTTTGATTTTAAATCTTTTTGTACACTCATTTTGAATTTCGGCTAGGTTAAATAGTAATGGTGCATTTTCTTTTTGTCTTGACTTCTTTACTTCTTTTACTATTGCCTTTTTGTTACTTAGCTCTATTATGAAGTTCTTAGCATCTTTTTCTTTTTTAAATCCTGTTTCATTATAAAGTTTCACAGACTCTTTTTGAGAAGAATTTTCCGTAACTTTCCATTCTGCTGTAAAACTGCTGTCTTTTGGTCCAAATTCTCCTACTATTTTATAATATGGAACCTTTACAAAATTTCTTATTTCTCTTTCCCTTGATACTACCATACCTAAAACACAAGTCATTACTCTACCTACCGATATGGAGATTCTATTTTCTTGCAATTTGCTTGCAGCTCTTTTGCCATATATGATTGTCAATAGTCTTGAAAAGTTAATTCCTATTAAATAATCTTCCTTTGCTCTTAAATATGCGCTGTCTGCTAAGCTATCATATTCTGTAAGTTCCTTGGCTTCTCTTATTCCCTTTTTTATTTCTTCCTCTGTCTGCGAGTCAATCCAAACCCTTTTCCTGTCTTTTCCTTTCACTCCTATCATTTGTTCTACTAGTCTATATATGTACTCCCCTTCTCTTCCAGAGTCAGTTGCAACATATATTGTAGAAACATCTTCTCTATTTAATAACATTTGTATTGTGTTGAATTGCTTTTGTACATTTGGAATTACTTCATATTTATATTCTTTTGGCATAAATGGTAATGTGTCCAGTCTCCAAAGTTTCATTTTTTCATCATATTTCTCTGGATATGACATTGTTACTAAGTGTCCAACACACCATGTTATTATCCAATTCTCTGCCTCTAAGTAACCGTCTCTTCTAGTAGTATTCACGTTTAACACTTTTGCAAATTCTTGTGCTACTGACGGCTTTTCTGTAATTAAAATATTTTTAGACATTTTCCTGCTCTTTCTATATTTCTATTATATCCATCTCTGATGTAAAGTTATTATTTCCATATGCAAATACTAGACGAATCTTTCCATCTTGACCAATAAAGAATGTAGATATATTTTGTATTTGATATATCTCATCATTTAGGTCTCTTGTGTATGTTTGATATCCTGATATTTGAATTTTGTTTGCTTCTTTTATTGATTTTGTTATTTCTGTATTTATCTTTTTTGAGACTTCACTTATACTAATTTGCTTTTGCGCTAATAGTTCTTCAAATTTGATTTTTCTTCCTGTTTTCAAATCATAATTATATGTTTGCACAATTATTCTTTGCGCACTTGTTCCTTCTTTTAATGTTGATTTTATTATTACTGACAATATATCTCCATTTATATAACCTGTATATGTTATGCTGTATATCGTATAAACTTTTGAATTTTTTAGAATATCCATTGCTTTGTTTGCAAATATGGTTTGTGTTATTGCATTAAATTCATTTCCAACATCGTTTTTAATGTTGATTACTGGTATATGCATGTCAACTTCATATTTGTCTTCTTTGTTTTCTTCAAGTTCATATGTTGTATATACAATAGGTTTATTTTCTACAAGTTTTGGTATGTTGCTAGTGTCATAGCCATTAAATTCCACACTATTATTAAATAAATTGTTAAATTCTTTTTTTAGTTCTTCTTGCGTTTTTTCTTCTGTCGTATTAGGATTTTTGGATGTATTATCATTCTTTTTTAGCGCTATGCTTAATACTATTGCTATTATTATTGCAACTGTGCAAGCTATTGCTATCATTGTAATAATTAGTTTTTTATTCATATATCATTTTCCTTTATTTATCTTTTTTCGTATTATATCACGAGCAATATAAAATTTCAATTAATTTGCGAGTCTATTTTTGGAAATATTTGTCGATGGATTTTACTTGATTTTTGCTGTTTTATATGCTATAATCATAATTGATGGTGCATTATTCTAGTAATGCTTTCTATTATGAGGGTGGGGCTAAAAATCCACTAAAGGGCACATCGTTGAAGTTCCTTGTTTGTGCGCGAAATGCCAGTTTTGCGTGTTTGCAGGGAGTAAGATTCTAGGGAAATGTGTAATGGCATACATATTCCAACCCTATTATCGCGGAGGCTTAAAAAGAACTACATTTTAAGTGTAACCTATGTTTTAATACATAGCGTAGCCTGTCTTGAGTGACAGCATTGGGATTATATTCATCTTTGTATATGAAATTTCTGTTGCAAAAGGGACTAATCTTAGAAAAGTATTTCAAGGAAAACTTCTAGAATGTTTGTTTCATTAGAAGCATAAAATTATAGGGATTAAGGTACGGATTTAAGTGGCAATCTGGCATTCCTGACACCGGAATATTTGCTTTAAAAGGAAACTGCTTTATAGCAATGTAAAGTAGCAAATAGAGAAATTCGGCTAGACCTCAAACCGTAAAATTTACTTATAATTTTACCATCTAAATCATTTTTTTAGAAAGATAGAAATTAATGGATTCAGAAAATAAAGAAGTAAATTCAAAAAAATCAAATAAAGACACAAAAAAGTCTGCTAACAACTCTAATGTAAAATGGATTGTTAGCGTTTTTGTTATGACATTTATTTTGTCAATCGCCTTTTCATTTATATCAACTAACGCAATCAGTAATTTATCTCTTTTCCCAGCGATTTTAATTTTGTTGTTGGTAATTATTATTGGTATAGTGTTTGATATTATTGCAGTTGCAGTTACTGTTGCGGATGAAGATGAGTTTCACGCTAAGGCTAGTAAAAGAGTTACAGGTGCAAAAACTTCTGTAAAACTTATTCGTAATTCAGCAAAAGTTGCTAACTTTGGTTCAGATATAGTCGGCGATATTTGTGGAGTTTTAAGTGGTTCAATAAGTGCTTTGATTGCATTAAAGATTGGTTCAATATATAACTTGTCTGTGGATTTGCAGTTTATCATAAGTGCTCTTGTCGCTTCGGTCACAGTAGGTGGAAAAGCCATTGGTAAAAATATTGCTGCAGAACATTCTACAAAGATTGTTCATGCTGTTGCAAATGTTTTAAATAAATTACATTTAAACAAAAAATAAAATCCAAATTGTTAAACTTTTGTTTAACAATTTGGGTTCTTTTTTTAGTCTGGGTATCTCATGCTTCTGTATTCTATTTTTAGTATCATTTTCCATACAGGATTGTTTAATGGGTATTCTCTATGTAATCCTGATAAATTAAGCTTTTTGCTTCTATTTATTTTATTATCTGTCAAGTTTTGTATGTATCCTTCTTTTCCTAGTGCGTCAAGCTCTTCATTTGTATATAATCCATATGGATATGTAAATACTTTTAGAAGGTTTGGATCTTGTAAGTTGTTTCTTAAATTATCATATGCTTGGTTTGTTTGTTTTACTAAATCTTCAGGCGATACTTCGTTATATTTACAATGTGTTAGTCCGTGAGAATATATAGAAATTAGCCCACTATCATGCATTTCTTTGGCTTGTTCCCATGTGTAATACCCTGGTGTTCCAACACAATCATCTATTACAAAAGACGTCATTGGTATGTTATACTTTTTTGCTATTTTATACGCATTTTCATATATTCCAGTATAGCCATCATCAAAAGTGACTATGTAGCTTCTTTTATATATTGCTTTTTTACCTTCTTTATATTCTACTAAGTCTTGATACGTAATTGGTTTATACCCTAATCTTGTTAAACCAGTAAGTTGCTTTTCAAAGGTTTCTGTTGTTGTTTGCATATAGTCATATTCTATTTGACTCTTATCATTGACAATGTCATGATATACAAATACTGGTATTTTTAGATTTTTCTCTCCTATGTAGTATGTTTTGTTTACTGTGATTGCCTCATAAGTTATAAGGCTTATGATTAATATTACTATTGCTATCAATATTGATAGTAATATTTTTTTAGTTCTACTCATTTTTTGTGCACTTTGCTCTGCTGTTTTCATTTTTTTGCCTTTCCTCCTCATGTTTATCAGGTTGGAACACGTTGTTTCCAACCTGCACCTTTATGTTTGATTTAGATTACATTGCTATTAATATTAGAAGAACCATTGATATATATAGAAAAGCACATATCGAAAGTCCTATAATTCCTGTAATTAATCCTGCTTTTCCTAGTTTGCTTCCCATTTCTCTTGCTGTTTTTGCTCCAAATACTATTGCTAATATTCCTGTTGGAATACATATATACCAAAATAGTCCAAATACTATTGATACTATTCCTAATGTTAATGCTGCAACACTCATTCCTGTTCTACTCTTTTCTTTTACTTCACCAGCCATTTTATTCTCCTCCTTTTATTTCTAGCTTTGATATTTCTTCTAGATTGTCTAGTTTATTTACTTTTATCATAGATTCTGATACTGTATACAAATTATCTTCAATCCATAATCCTCTTAGTAATTTGCTATTATAATAATATGGTTTGTAATTTGTTGTTTTGTCGTGATTAATTATTCCTTTTAAATTGAATCCATCTGTCAAGTTTATATTATAAACAAAATAACCTTCTGAGGTGTATTCTTCTTTGTAGTTTTTATAACTATTTACCAAAGTTTCAATATTTTCTCCATTTGATGTACTTATTTCTACATCACTTGGATAGTTGTTTACTGGAATTGCTATTATTCCTTTTTCTTTTGAAAATAATAGTGCTTTGTGATTTGTTAGAACTGCTGATGTTGCTCTTCTATCCCCTATTATTGTTTGTGAAATTTGAATTGGATTATTTACGTCTGATACATCAAATAACGCCATCTTCATTCCTATTATTGTTACTGATGTACTTGTAATTCTTCCATAAATATTTCTATTTACTTTTTCTTCTGTTTGCATTCCTATTCCTATGATATGATTTTCATCATATGGATGTAGATATGTGCTATATCCCGGAATTTTTAATTTTCCTAACACTTTAGGATTTGCCGGATCTTTTAAGTCTATTACATACAATGGATCAGTGTTTTTGTATGTTACCATGTAAGCTTTTTCTCCAACGAATCTTGTAGAATACATTTTTTCGCCTTCTGATAGATAATCTGTTTCACCTATTTGTTTTAGCTTATTATCAAACACGGCTACTCTTGATCCTTTTGTTGTATATAGCCCTACTCTTAGATTTCCTTCATATTCATCTAGCGAGAATTGGTTTATTGTTGTTCCTTCTACTTTTACTCTGTTGCTGTATTGAATATCTCCATCATCTTTGATTTTAAATTTATAAATATTGGTGTAATCGCCATACGAATAACTATCGTATTCCTCTACCATGTAATTCATAAATCCTATTATTCCACCTGGTCCAAATAGGTGCTTTAATGGTTCTTTTACATTTGCTTTATTTTCATAGTCTTCATTTAGAAGATATATATTTTCTTCTGAAATGTATGCATTTTCAATGTCAAACAAATACGATTTTACTTTTACTTCATCATTTTTATCTAAGTCTAGTTTTGAGATAATTGTTTGTTTATTTGATTTTACGTCCTTCAAATATTTTATATCATCTAATTTTATTTCTTTGTGATTATTGTTTTCGATATATTCTCTTACTATGTTGTCGCCTACTTTTCTTAGCCTTTCTGATGATATAACATATAGTTTTCCATTTATGCATCTTGATGTGTAATATCTTGCTAGCAATGTATATTCTTTTACTAGTTTTGGATTTGATTTTGTAGTTATGTCATATACTGTTACCATTGTGTTGCTTTTTGCATGGTTCAAATATTGTGTTGATATTACTATTAGCTTTTCTTTGTACAACATCAAATCTTCTGGCACATAATCTGTATCTGTATATATTTCTTTTTCTATTTTAATGTTTGTTGGATCTTGAACATTTGTTATTATTACTTTGTTTTCTGATATTGAATATATGTAATCTCCATCTGTTTTTGTAATGTCTGCTTCATCTACATTTTCTACTTGTAAATTTGTAGTTGAATGTTCTTTTGTAGATGAGGATGTTGTTGTATTGCTTTCGGTTGTAGAGTCTAGTGAAGTATCTCCATAAAACGGAATATAAGCCTTGTCATATCTGCCTGATGAAACATTTAAATCTAAGATTCCATATAATGGCATTGCAAAAAGTTTAAAATATCCATCCGAACTGTAGTTATTGTACCCTTCATATATTTTCATTAATTGTTTCTCAGACTTTACTGATAGTAGCTCTTTCTTGTTCATTTGACTAAATATTATGGCAATTATAACGATTGCTATAATTAATACTATTGGTATTAATAGTTTCTTTTTATTTTTCATACCTCATCCTCCTTTGGACAAAATTATATTATATGCTTTACTTTTTTTCAATAGTTTTGTTTAATTTCATTTGATATAGTTATTATTGTCCATTCAAAAAATAATAGCAACGCAAAATCAACATATAATTTATGCAACTATTTTTTCTATTTCTTCATTAAATCTTTTTTCTGCTGATATAAATCCTAATATTTTTCTTGGCTTTCCATTTATTTTACTTAGTATCTTTTCTAATTTTTCATTTGATATTTTATTTAAATCTGTTCCTTTGGGTATAAATCTTCTCAATATTCCATTACAATTTTCGTTCATCCCTTTTTGCCACGAACTATATGGATCTGTATAATATACGATTGTCCTTCTTTCTTCTTTATTATATTTTGATATCTCTATTTTATCATAATTTAAAAATTCATGTCCATTATCTGTTGTCATACTTTTAAATATTTTTTTGAAATTACTTCCATATTTTTCTTCTAAACTATCTATTGCTTGTTTTATACATTCATTTGTATGTTCTATCATCTCTATTACTATATATTTCTTTGTTAATCTCTCTAATAGCGTCATATATGTCTTTTTACTATCTTTTGATCCTTCTACACAATCTATTTCCCAATGTCCAAATTCTCTATTTTCATCTATTTCTTTTGGTCTATTATGAATACTTTTTTCTGTAT
>ULWQ01052385.1_pt1 | contig 26815 bp, 26 predicted proteins | sample 1960491 | NCBI WGS metagenome assembly ULWQ01 (sample SAMEA4835816, study PRJEB28245) | human gut metagenome | biome: gut microbiome; material: fecal sample | place: Denmark | collected 2008
CCGTCAGTGTTCGTGTACACAATCTAGTGTACACGAACACACCATTAAAATATAATTTCTACAGATACTTGCATTTTTTTACATATTATGGTATTATCTAAATTGCAGATATTATGATATAGATACATTGAGATTTGTAACAATGGATGATATAAGCTATCTTGGCGCAAGTGGTAGCGTTTTAAGTTGTAATCTTTATAGCTATTGTGAAAATAATCCTATTAACAATGTCGATCCAGCTGGAAATAGTTTGATGTCTCTTTAATGGACTACAGTTGCAGTATATATATGGTCGCAAAAAATGCTTTTGCTGCTATTGTAGCAACAATGCTTGCTACATACGCTATTGGAAATAGAATGCTTAAAGAAGTTACTAAAGCAATTTCAGAAGGTAGGCAACATATAAAAGGAAAGCATACAGTTTATGTTCTAATTGCAAACGGTGGAAAAATAGGTAGTGGTGCATTTTATGTTGGTGGAACTAAATATTTTAGTGCTAGATATTCTGCTAATAGATTGAATCTCGAAAAAAAGTTAGCTGGGGGGAACTTTATAATGGTTCCTGTATATACTGGATTAGATGCAATATCTGCAAAATCTTTAGAGCAAGGATTAATGACAGCATTTGGGACGCATATACTTATTAATAAAATTAGAGGGATTTCAAGAAATAAAATTAAATCAATACATTGGACTTCCGCAGTTTTAAGTTATGTTGGGGATATTGCAGAAAATGAGTGGTTATATTGGTTAGGAAAGTAGGTAAAATATGGGTACATGGAATACAGGAATTTTTCAAAATGATATTGCTTTAGATGTCATGGAAGAATATCTCAATTATTTAAAAGATGGCTGTTCAGATAGTGATGCAGATAGAAAGATTATAGACAATAATTTAGATATTATAAATCAAGGCGGAAACGATGCTTGTGAATTTTGGCTAGCACTTGCAATGATTGAATGGAAATATGGTAGATTACAAGTATCAACAAAAAATAATGCTCTTAAAATGGCATTAGATCCACAATATTTAAAAATTTGGAAAGATGAAGAAAAACTTTATAATAAAAGAATATCTGTATTAAATGAATTTGTTAACCAAATTCAAAATATTCAACCAACTAAAAAGAAAGTTAAAGTTAATATTCCATTTAAATGTGTATGGAAATTAGGAGATATATTCGCCTATCAATTGGTTTCTAAAAAAAGTGAAGATTTTGGAGTTTTTAACAAATATCTAATTTTTCAAAAGGTAGGAGAAAGCGAAGTATATCCAAAAAAAATTATTCCAATAATAAGAGTTTCAAAAAGAATTTATGATGATATTCCTAATATAGAAGACTATTTAAGTTCTAGTAAAATGATATGGTTTGGCTCACCTAAGGAATATGAAAAAAATAACCTTATTATATACAGTGATACTTTTCTGTATGATAAGAAAATGTATGTAGAATCATTAAAATCATACCCTAAAAATATAATATATTTGGGGAATAGCTTGCCTATAAAAAAAGAATATAAAGAAGGCAAAACAATAGGTGAAAACTATTCAAAATGGAAAGAGTTTGAAGAATCATTTTTTGAATTTTATGAACTTTGGACAAATGTGGACGAGACTAAATATATTTAATTATTTTACAATATTGTAGAATGAATAAATTTGATTATTTGTAAATAATTAAAAAATTAGTACTCACTATCTTGAGAAATACTTTATTTCTTTGTCACATTCATAGAAATATCAACTTTTGATAATGTTTCTATTTTATTTATAACTTTATTACTTTTAGAATATGTTATGGTCTATCGAATATTACTATGATGCATATGGTAGAATAATTAATAAAGTAGATACTTCAGGAATTAATTTAAGTGAAATTAATCCATTTAGATATCAAAGCTATTATCAAGATAATGAAACAGGATGGTACTATTTAAATAGTAGATATTATGATATAGATACATTGAGATTTGTAACAATGGATGATATTTGTTATCTTGGTGCAAACGGCAGTGACTTAGTCATAACCTTTATAGCTATTGTGAAAATAACCTAGTTAATAATATCAATTCCAATGGTAATTATGCTAGTTCATTGATATTAGCTAGTGCAGTATTAGCTAAATTCTCAACTGCCTTTTCAGGAATAATTGCAAGTATTACTGCTTAATTGTCAAGCATTAAAACAGCAATTGCGACAGCATGGCTTCCTGTTTTAGCAATGGCTTTAGTAGGGTGCATCAATAATTGGTTTAGTTTATGCTATTAGGGCTATTGCGTCAATAGTAGTTGATTCTGCAAGAGTAAGAGCTCAAGTACGTACGGCAATAAATAAAGGTGGTATAGACCCAAATAATACATATAATCACACTGTATATGTTATTGTAGGTAGGCAAGATCAAGAAGTTTATTATGTAGGTAGAACAAATAAATTTACTCGTAGAAGTAATGAGCATGCTCGTGGTAAATATCCTAGAAATAAATATGAAATAATAGCTGTAGCAACTGGAATGTCGTATAGACAAGCTCGTGCAACGAAACAAATATTATTAAAGAAAGGAGACAACCCTAGCTCTAGTGGGGTATGGTCATACTATTATAATAGTAGAATAATTTATATGGCTATAACAAAATAATACTTATATGAAGTTTTTGAAATTTATAATTATAATAATGACGGTGTTTTTTATGGTGGGATGCAATAAAGCAAATAAAGTTAAAGTTTATAAGAATGATATTCCAATATATAATGAGAATAATGCAATTTCTATAGCAGAATTAGATAATATATATGAAAAATTTAATTCTGGTTTTGGAGGAAATGAGTTATTTAAATATCTTATGAAAAAAGGTATTAATACGTATCGATCTGCTAATAATGGTAAATCATTTTTGTATACAGCTGTAAGTGTGGAAGGGAAAGGCACATTATATATTTTTTTAGAAAAAATTGATGGAGAGTATGGTGTATCATATTTATTATTAAAAAATAATAAATCGCTATTCACCAATGATGACTTTGCAGCGATAAAAATAGGGCAGTCAAAAAAAGAAGATGTAATGAAAATTGATGAAAATACAAAATATAATACCCTATATACTAGTTCAATTGGAACAATAACTACACACTTTTTAGAGGGGGACCTAGTCTTACAAATATATTATACTACTGATACATTACTTCAAGTAACATACATGAAGTGCGATAAAAAGGAGAACAGTATTGATTATATACAAGGTATAAAAGATATAGACTGGTATTAACTTTATCCATAATAAAGTGTAAAATATAAGTAGTAATTAGGATAATATAATCAAATAGTTAGATATTAATAGATGGCTACAATTTGACTAAATATAAAGGACATCAAAACGACTGTTTGCATTACTTTTAAAAATAATTAAAAAAAGATGGTGATTTAGATTTATCACCATCTTTAGCGTAGTAATTAATGTTTTTTGAAGAGATACAATAATTAACTAAAAACTAGAAATTATTATACAAAGCTGTTTCAACATTATATTAAAATAAACACATAACATGAAAAACTCGAATATATCATTTGACTTTTATTAAGAAATCTGATATAATAGAGAAGGTTATAAACTTACTATGATTGAATAGGAAACCAAATCATGGCGGAAGGAGATATTTATTATGCGTGAAGGAATTCATCCAAAGTATCAAAAAGTAACAGTTACTTGCGTATCTTGTGGAAACACATTTGAAACTGGTTCAACAAAGAAAGAAATTCGTGTTGATACATGTTCAAAATGTCATCCATTCTACACAGGTGAACAAAAATTTGTTCAAGCTGCAGGTAGAATTGATAGATTCAACAAACGTGCTGCACAAGCTAAGAATCAAACTAAATAACAAAGAAGCCTACTGTAAAGTAGGTTTTTTTATATTTAAAAAATAAATAGCAAGAAGTTATAAAACTAGTTTATGTTAGTTTTGGTTAACAACATATTTATGTTATTTTATATATTTTTTTCGAATAGTATGGTATAATTATTAAAAATAGGTGATAATATGTTAGTAACATTGAATGAAGTAACAGTTAGTTATACTGATAAAAAAATATTAGATAATGTCAGTTTCTCTATTAATGATAATGATAAAATAGGAATTGTTGGAATTAATGGAACTGGTAAATCAACTTTATTAAAAACTATTTTAGGTGAAGTGGATATCCAAAGTGGTGAAATATTTCGTAAGAGCGGCATAAAAATTGCCTACCTCCCTCAACAACCAAAATTTGATGAAAATGCGAGTATTATTGATACTGCTTTAAAAGAATCAAAAGTAGATAATGAATATGAAATCAAAGCAATGTTATCAAAACTTGGAATAGACAACCTTGATAGTAAAATAAGTACACTATCAGGTGGAGAAAAAAGAAGATTAGCACTTGCAATAACGCTTGTAAAACAATGTGATTTATTGATATTAGATGAACCAACTAACCACTTAGATATATGGATGATTAATTGGCTAGAAAAATATCTTACAAAATGGAGTAAAGCATTATTACTAGTTACTCATGATCGTTATTTCTTAGAACGTATTACTAATAAAACCTTAGACATAGAATTAGGTAATGTATATTTGTATGATGTTAACTATTCTAATTACTTAAATTTAAAAGTAGAAAGAGCTGAATATCAACAAGCTAATTATCGAAAATTAAAAGCAGTTCTAAAAAAAGAAGCAGCTTGGGCTGCCCTTAATCCTCAGGCTAGATCTACTAAGTCCACTGAACGACTAAAACGATATTACGAACTGGAGGATAAAACTAATAAACTTAAAAATAATATAAATGAAATAAATAAAGAAATGGCTTTATCGTCATTAACAACTAGGTTAGGACGTAAAACAATTGAAATTAATAATCTATCTAAAAGTATTAATGATAAAGTATTGTTTAGTGATTTCAGCTATATTGTCAAAAGATTTGATAGATTAGGATTTGTCGGTAAAAATGGTAGTGGTAAAACTACATTATTTAAAACGATATTAAATGAAGTATCACCGGATTCTGGTAGTGTTGTTATTGGTGAAACCGTTAAGATTGGCTACTTTAGACAAGAAAACAAAATTAACGATTCTAATACCCGTATTATTGATTATGTCAAAACTTTTGGTGAAAGTATTGAAACAACTGAAGGAACCCTTACCGCATCGCAACTGTTAGAAAACTTTATGTTTACTAAAAATATGCAATATATGCCAATTAGTACACTATCTGGTGGCGAAAAGCGCAGACTTCAATTAATGTGTGTACTAATAAGTAATCCTAATGTTTTATTCTTAGATGAACCAACCAATGATTTGGATATATATACTTTAGAATTATTAGAAGATTATTTAGAAAAATTTAAAGGTGCTGTTTTAGTAATATCACATGATCGTTATTTTCTAGATAAAGTTACAACTCATAGTTTTATTTATCAAGAGGGGAAACTACAAGAATATACGGGCTTGATAAGTGAATATATAACAGAAGCTGTTGCCAGTAAAACGGTAAAGAAAACTTCAAATGATCTACCAAAAAATAATATTCCTAGATTCACTTCTTCAGAGAAAAAAGAGTTTGATAATATTGAAAGTAAAATATTCCAAAAGGAAGAAGATTTAAAAAACCTAAAAAATGAAACATATAATTGTGGAACTGATTATCAAAAACTAATGGATATTAACAAGAAGATTGAAGATTTAAATAAGGAATTAGAAATGCTTTATAATCGTTATGAATATTTAAATAACATTAATGAAGAAATTGAAAAATATAAAAGGGAGAAATATAATGGATAATAAAACAAAAGAATTATTAATCGATAAACTTGCAACATTAGCAGTTAGAGTAGGTGCTAATGTCCAAAAAGATCAAATTTTAGTTATATCATCACCACTACACGCAAGTGTACTAGCAAAGAAAATCCAAAAGGAAGCATATCTTGTTGGGGCAAAAAAAGTATATATAGATTGGAACGATGATGAATTAACTAGAAACTATTATACATATGCTAAAGATGAAACTTTACAAGAAATTGAAGATTTTCAACTAGCAAGAATGAAATATTTTGTTGAAAATAATGCATGTAGAATTTCAATTGACTCACGCAATCCTCATGGTATGAGAGGAGTAGATATGGGAAGAGTAATGCTTGCAAATAGGGCAATAGGACCTAAAACACACTTTTTCCAGGAACATTATGGTTCAAGTAAATCGCAATGGACCATTGTTGCATACCCTAATGATGAATGGTGCAAAACGGTTTTTCCTGACCTTCCACTTGATGAAGCGTGGGATAAACTATTTGAAGCTATAATGTATACATCTAGAGTAAGTATTGACAAAGATCCAGCTGAAGAATGGAAGAAACATACAAAAATCCTAGAAGACCATAGTAAAATTATGAATGATTATAATTTTAAAAAATTACATTTTAAGAACCAACTTGGAACTGATTTAGAAGTTGAATTAGTTGAAAACCATATATGGGCAGGTGGTGGAGAAAATGGTGGCAATGGTATTTATTTTGTTCCTAATATTCCTACTGAGGAAGTATTCACAATGCCTCACAGAAATGGTGTAAACGGTAAAGTAGTTAGCACAAAACCATTAAATTATCAAGGTAATTTAATACGTGATTTCTATTTTGTATTCAAAGATGGTAAAGTTGTAGACTATAATGCAAAAGAAGGATATGAAGCGTTGAAGAGCTTAGTTGAACTAGATGAAGGTTCATCAAGACTTGGAGAAGTCGCTTTAATTTCTAATAATTCACCAATATCAAATTTAAATATATTATTTAATGATACTTTATTTGATGAAAACGCATCTTGCCATTTAGCATTAGGAAATGCATATTCTATGAATGTTGTTGGTGGAACTACAATGAGCATTGAAGAATTAAAAAAGATTGGCTATAATGTTTCAATTACACATGTTGATTTTATGTTTGGTTCAGCTGATATGCAAATTGTCGGAACAACTCATGATGGAAAAGAAGTTGTAATATTTGAGAAAGGAAATTTTGTGATATAAATGAAACAATTCATAGATTTTATTAATAAGTCTTATACCGCATTTCATGCAATAAAAAATCTAGAAGAAATGCTAGAAAAAGCAAATTTTAAGAAATTAACTGAAGATTGTAGTTGGGAATTAGAACCAGGTTGTAGCTATTATGTTATAAGAAATACATCTAGTATAATTGCTTTTAAAGTACCTAAATCAACAACTAATGTAGGTTTCAACATTGTTGCAAGTCATAGCGATTCTCCATCTTTCAAAGTTAAACCAAATGGTGTAGTTATTGATACAACTAATGATTTCTGCAAGTTAAATACCGAAGGTTATGGTGGAATGATAACTTATAGTTGGTTTGACCGACCATTAGGTGTTGCGGGGAGAGTATATACACAAAGTGAAAATAGCGTAAAAGAACACCTAGTTAACTTTGATGAAACTTTAGTAATTCCAAGTGTAGCAATTCACCTAAATAGAAGTGGTGAATTTAATCCCAATATGCAAATAGATATGTTACCACTATTTGGAAATAGTTCAACGTCATTTGATAGCATTCTAAAAAAATATGTAGGGAATGAAGAAGTTATTTCTCATGATTTATTCTTATATAATAAGGAAGAAGCACGTCTTGTTGGCGCAAGCAATGAATATATATTATCTAGTAGACTTGATGATTTAGAATGTGCATATACATCAATAAAAGCCCTAATTGAATCAGATGCTAAAGCAATTTCATTATGTGCAGTATTTAATAATGAAGAAGTTGGTAGTCGCTCTAATAATGGTGCTGATTCAACTTTCTTGATTGATACTGTTAATGAAATAATTAGTTCTTTGAAGCTAGATACACGAAAAACTATTTCTAAATCATTTATAGTATCTAGTGATAATGCGCATGCGGTACATCCAAATCATCCTGAAAAAGCTGATCCTACTAATAGAGTATATATGAATAAGGGTGTAGTTATTAAACATCAAGCAGGTTTAAGTTACACTACTGATGCCTATAGCGAAGCAGTGTTTAAAAAGATATGCAAACTAGCAAATGTCGATTATCAAGATTATACAAATCGTAGTGACCAAAGAGGAGGAAGTACACTTGGTGCCATTTCACTAGGCCATTTAAGTATCCCAAGTGTTGATATTGGTTTAGCACAACTTGCTATGCATTCTACTCTTGAAACTGCAGGTGTTTTAGATTTTAACTCAATGATAAATGTCATTAAAAAATATTTTGAGTTATCAATAAATAAAATAAATGATACAACAATAATAGAATAATAGATATTCGAAAATTTCCTATATAGAAAGGAGAAAAAATGTATACAAATAAATTTTCAAACTATTTAAAAAAGAAAAAAGAACTCATCAAAGAGTTAATAAAAAGACTAGGCGAAGAATTTGAATATGCCAGTTGCCTAGCTACTGATGTTAAAGGAACATCAGTAAGAGTAAATAAAAACGTTACTAGCGTTAATCCTAGTTCATTAACTGAATCAGGATTTGTAATTAAAGTAAGAGGCAAAAACTTATATACTGAATATTCAATTAACGAAATTAATGAAAAAAATTTAGATGAAGTTGTTGAAAAAGTAAAGAGTTTAGCTAATACATCATATACATCAACAATTGTAAATTCTAATCTTATAGCCGATGAAACTCTTCAAAAAGCTTTTGTTAGAAAAAATCCTGGTAAAGATTACAAAGTAGATGAAATAATTGATATAGCTAAAAATAAAGTAAATGAATACTTAAAAAAAGGTCAAAAGTTAGTAAATATAAACTTAGCAGTTGAATGTAATGAAACATCTAAAATGTTTATATCGAAACATCGTGAATTAACGCAATATTATACTTGGACTAATGTTACGTGCTTAGCACTTGCCAAGGAAGAAGATAATTTTAAAGATTGCTATGCAGGTAATGGATATCCTAGTTTAGAAGAAGGTATAAATGATATTGATAATTTATTAACTTACGCAACAACTACAGCTGTTTTACTTTTGAAAGCTAAGCCTCCTGTTCCTGGTGTTTATACGGTTATTACTAATCCATCAATTACTGGTTTAATTGCTCATGAAGCATTTGGTCATGGTGTTGAAATGGATATGTTTGTAAAGGATAGAGCTAAGTCAAAAGAATATATTAATAAATATGTTGCTTCAGAACTTGTAAGTATGCACGATGGTGCTTCTTCAACTCTATCAGCAGCTTCATACTTTTTTGATGACGATGGCGTGTTAGCTCATGATACATTAATCATTGATAAGGGTGTTTTAAAAACTGGTATATCTGATGCTTTATCAGCTGCCGAACTTGGTACTATACCTACTGGAAATGGTCGTAGACAATCATACAAACGTAAGGCATACACTAGAATGACTAACACATTCTTTGAAGGTGGCACTAACACTTTAGAAGAAATGATTGCAAGTGTAGATTATGGATATATGATATTTGATACTAATAACGGTATGGAAGATCCTAAAAACTGGGGTATTCAATGTACCGCATTATATGGTAAAGAAATAAAAGATGGTAAATTTACTGGTAATATCATTTCTCCAGTTGTAATGAGTGGATACGTAATTGACTTATTAACATCAATCAGCATGATTTCTAAAGATGTAGTTGTTACCGGAAGTGGCTCATGTGGTAAAGGTTACAAAGAATGGGTGCGCGTAAGTGATGGTGGAGCATGCTTGAAAGCGAAGGTGAAAATAGGATGATAAAACAAATAGTAAAAGTATTAAAAGAAATACAAGAAATAAGTGGTTATAAAGTAATAGAAAATACTGAACAATCAAATCAAGCATTCTATGTTCTAGGAAAATTAGAGACCGTGCGATTAGTTGAAACTAAAGAAGCTATTGTTACAATATACCATAATAATGGTGAATATTTAGGAACATCTAGTTTCATAGTTAGCCACAATTTAACAAAAAAAGCCTTAATGGAAAAAATAAATGAAGCTATTTTTGCCGCAAAGTTTGTTAAGAACAAACCATTTGAATTAGTAAAAGGTGAAAAGAAAAAAACATTTAAGAGTAAACCAATAAACGAAAAACCTGTTGAAATCATTGAAGAAATTGCCACAATATTCAATAACGAAAAGACTGACAATGCTAAATTTAATGCATTAGAAATATTCTTAAATACCAAAATTTCTCATTTAGTTAACTCAAATGGTGTGGATCTAACTAAAACAATCCATAACATTGAAATAGAAGCTATTCCTTCTTATGATGGTCCAAATGATAAAGTAGAATTATATAAAAATTATAAATATCTATCATATGATAAAAGCCAAATAACTGAAGATGCTAAGAATGCTATAAAAGATGTTGAAGCAAGATATAATGCCAAAAAACTTGAAAATGTAGCTACAATTGATATCGTTTTAAATAATCATGATGTTGAAGAATTCTTCTATAATGCAATAGCAGACTATTCATATTCTTCAGTATATAATGGTAGCACTGATAAAAAAATAAATGATATGATTCAGTCAGATGACGCAAAAACTAAACTTAACATTGCATTTGCGCCATCAAGCAGTGCCAATGCTTTTGATAGTGATGGTATAATTCTTCACAAGCATCAAGTAATTGAAGATGGTAGATTAGTTAACTACTATGGTAGTAGCCAATTTGGTCAATATTTAGGTTTAACTCCTAGTGGAAATGCCGATGAATTACAAGTAGCAAAAGGTAAAAAAACTAAAGAAGCTCTATGTAAAGGTAAATATTTAGAAATAATAGCTTTATCAGGCATTCAAATTGATGTTTACAACGATTACATTGGTGGTGAAATTAGACTTGCCATATATCATAGTGATGATACAACATATCCTGTTAGTGGTATCTCATTTAGTGGTAGTTATAAAAAATGTCTTAATGAGTTAGAATTATCAAAAGAAGTAATAAAGATTAGTGGCTATAATGGTCCTAAATCTATTAAATTAAAGAGTTTAAGTATTTTATAGAACCAAAAAAATTCAACGATTAAATCGTTGAGTTTTTTTTAATTCTTTAAATATAATAGTATTGAAAGTATCGTCGCAAAAGTTGCCCATGCAAAATAAGGAAGTAACAACAAACTAATCTTTTTATTTAATAATAGTGATTCTAACAAAGTTAAGGTAACAAACAATAAATTAAATAAAGAGAAGATGTAACCTAAAAATAAACTATGTTTAACAAAGAAAAAGTATGGGAACATGAAGTAAGATAAATATGTTAAGGCTAAGAAGATAAAGGTGCGAAATAAATCTTTCTTATTATATTTCTTTCTATTTTCAAAAGTATAAACAAAAAAGATACTAACACATATATCAATTATTGACCAAACAATAACAAAAACGATAGGAGGAATTTTTGGACCTACTAGTGAATTATAGAATTCTAAATCAGTTTTAAAAATTAAAGTTGGCAAAGCAAGCAAAAACATAGTAACAATAAATAAACAAATTCTTTTAAACCATTTCATAATATATATACCTCTAGTAAAGTATATGTGTTATTTTAACAAATATGTATGAATATACTAAATTGGTATAATTTACTATAAAAACGCTTGCAAAAATCTTTGGTTATTTTAGTTATTATGTTATAATAGAGCTAGAAAAAAAACAAAAGGAAGGGCTTAAAAGTGAAATATACAAAAAAAATAATGTTTGTTTTAATGCTTATGTTGATGGTTATATCAATAATACCAAATAAGACTACTAACGCTAGTGGCACATTAGTAGGGATAACAACAAGTAGTGGTAGTGATTTAACCTATCGTAATAGCACTGAAAAAGTTTATAGATTGTCTGAATACAATTACCCAACAAATCAATTAAGAGCTGCTTGGGTCAGTCATTTTGCGGGAGACGTTCAAAGTTATCAAAATGAAAGTCAATATAAACAAATGATGACAACCGTAATGGATAATATGGTAAGAATGGGAATGAACGCAATGATTTATCATATTAGAACCCATAACAATGCCATGTACAATTCAAAATTAAATCCTCGCGCAAGATGGTGGGCCAATGTTGATTTTGATAAATTCGATCCTCTTGAATGGTTAATTAGTGAGTGCCATAGTAGAGGTATTGAATTCCATGCTTGGCTTAACCCTTATCGTGTTTCAACTAATGGTGATAATCCTTCAAATAGCGTAGGAAGCCTTCCAAGTGTAAATCCAGCTAATAATCCTGATAATTTAATTACAGTAGGAAATAGTATTATTCTTGATCCGGGTATTCCTGAAGTAAGGGATTTTATTGTTGATACATGCATGGAGATTGTTGAAAACTATGATATTGATGCTATTCACTTTGATGATTATTTTTACATTAGTGGAGCAGATGATTCTAAAACCCGTGAAAAATATAACACAGAAGGTTTATCTTTAGGTGACTTTAGAAGAAAACAAGTTGATTTATTTATTGAAGACTTATCAAATCACTTAAGATCTTATAATACTACAAATAATCGTTGTGTACAACTTGGTATATCTCCTTCTAATGTATATAGAAATGGTGGCTATTCATCAACTCCACGCTATGATGAATCAGGTAATTTAATAAGCCCACTTTATTCTAATACAGGAGGTTTTGCTCACTATGATGATTATCTATATAGTGATACCCTTAATTGGATAAATCATGAATGGATAGATTATATTATGCCACAATGTTACCATTCTTTAGAAAACAAATATGCACCATATGCAGATTGTATCAGATGGTGGAGTTGGGCTGTTAGATATAAAAAAGTTAACCTATATGCTGGTCTTGGAATATATAAAGCACTAGAAGATGATGCTACATGGAAAGCTCATACCGATGAAATAAAATTACAATTGCTATTTTCTGCACAATATGAAGAATTTAAAGGTGCATCTTTTTATAAATATGCATCGTTATTAAAATCATCAAATAGTGTAGTAAGTGATGCGGTAAACACAATATCAAATGATTATTGGAAGAAACGTATTCCAGGGGCAGTTATTCCTTATTACAAATCAAAATTAGCTAAGGTTGCTCCTGAAAATGTAAAATTTGATAGTGGTGTAATAAGCTGGGATGCTGTAGATAATGTTAGAGGTTATATGGTATATAAAGTTCCAGTTGATAGCGTTCTTGATCAAAATAATTATGATTATATATATCAATATACTACTTCAACTTCAGTTGTGACTGATAATACTGTTAGTTACAACTACTATGTTGCTAGTGTAAATCTAGCCAATGAGGTTAGTAATCCAGTATTAGTTAATTTAGAGTTATCATATGTCGCCGCAATCAAAATGATTAATGATTTACCTTCAACTATTACTTATGACCAAAAAGCAAATATTTTACAAATAAGAAAATATTATGAATCATTGTCAGATGAAGATAAAGCAAAAGTACTAAATATTGACAAATTAGTAGAGGCAGAAAAAGTTATTAGTAGATATGATGTATTATCAAATAAATTAGATACATATATAAATAGTATTGATAAACATATTAAAACTGACCGTGTTTTACCTACTGATACATATATTACGTTAGCATATAAAAATACTAGTGATGCTGAAAAATATAATTTAACTACAGGCAAAAGGCTAAAAGACTATCTTGCAAAAACATATATTACAATCATCGCAACAATTGAATATGATAATCTTACTTTATCAAAAAACTTTGATATCAACATTGGTTATGTTGGTGAAAACCAAAATGGTTTATTCTACCGTAATGATCCAAGTAGTATGAGTGAAGTAGATGAAGGTGAATGTGGTGTAGGTACAACCAAACACATTGGTTGGTCAGGACATACTGTAGTCGTTAATAATAATGTCTTATTTATTGCTAAAGACAATTACTTTGAAATAAATGATGCTAGTCAAATAACTAGATGTAACTGGGCATCAGTTGCTGGAACATATGTAAATAAAACGGGTGCTAAGTTAAGTTTTACAATGGGAGATGCATTTGAAAGTAGATCTAGTAATAATGATGGTTTCTTCATAATTTCTAATAATAAAATTAAAGAAATATCTGCAGGCTTTGATAGTACTAAAACAATCAACCTTGAAAATGATGAGGCTGTTGTAATTGTTCGTTATTTAGATTCAACCATTGAAGCTTCACCACTTGTACCAGTTACTCAACTTGAAGTAGGTACTAAAGCATATATTGATGAAGAAACAGTAGCTTCCGATGAAGAACTTGCTCAAGTAATTATTAAATTAATCAATGATATTGAAACACCAATTACCCTTTCAAGTGAACAAGCTATTCTAAAAGCTAAGGCTGCATATGAGAATGCAACTCAATCAGTAAAGAGTTTAGTTACTAATAGTAACTTATTAGATACTTATTATAATGAATACTTAAGACTAAAAGCTGAAAAAGAATTAACTGATTACAAAAATACTAAGAAAAATCAACTCAAGAATTCCGTTAATTTAAATGATTATAGTAGTGCTAATCAAGCAAAAATAACTGACATTATAAATGAAACTCTAAACTTAATTGATTCATCAACAACAACATTTGAAGTAGATAATAACATTAAAACAGCTACCGAAAAGATAGCTAAGATTAAAACTATTGCAATAGAAGAAAAAGAATTACAAGACTATCGTAATCAATATATCCAAAAAATTGATGATTTAATTGCTTCATATGATGTAAGTGATGCGGTTAGAAAAGAGCTTAATACTTATGGTGATAAGTTTAAAAAACAAATTCAAAATGAAACATCATACTCAGAAATTAACTACATCTATACAAGGGTAGTAGCAACTTTACGAGAATATTTTGAAAATGCTGAAATTGCCAAAAATGAGGCTAAAAAAGCAATTGACGATTATGTTGCAGAACTTAATTATAGCCAAAAAGAAATTGCTGAGATTGCTAAAAAAGTAACAGTTACAAAAGCAACAATTGATGAATTAGCATCTATTTCAGAAATAAGAAATTACCCTGAAGTATTTAAAGAAGAAGTAACTGATGCTCATAATAAACTACAAGCAAAAATTCAAGAAAATATTGGTAAATTAAATGAATTACCACAAAGTTGGTATAGTGATAATCAAAACCAAGCATTAAAAGAAATAATTGCAAATGCAACAACTTTACTAAAAGAAGTTGGCACAATTGAAGAAGCAGACAAGATAACTGAAGATTATTTAGAAAAGGGTAATTCATATATAACAGAGTTAAGAAATAAAATTGATGAAGCCCAAAAATATTTTGAATCAAAGAAAATAGCATATTTACCAATAACTAATTTAGTTAACCTAACTAAGAAAAAAGTATTTGAAGTTGCAACAATTGAAGAAGTTGTTGAAATAACTGAAGAATTTGATACAACATATGATGTTTTATATTCAGAATATCTTGATTCACTAAAGGTAAAAGTAACGTTTAGTAATGAGGGTGCTTTAAAAATTGTTAAAATTGAAAAAGATACATGTATTACTAAACCGGTTGATCCAACTAAAGAAGGTTATACATTCCTTGGATGGTATAATGGTGATGAATTATTTGATTTCAATCAAAAAGTTACTAGTGATATTCAACTAGTGGCAAAATGGGAAAAGATTAAGAAAAACAATTGTAATGGTAACGCAATAATCTTAAGATATGTTGCAATACTAATATGTTTATCAATGTCAATTGTTGTAATAAAGAAACATGCGTTTAGATAAATATCTTACTGATTGCTTTTTAGGAACTCGAAAAGAAGCAAAAACATTAATAAAAAAAGGCTTAATAAAGGTAAATGATAAGATAATTATTAAAGAAGACTATAATATTAATGAAAGTATTGATATAGTTACTTACAATGGTAATATCTTAAAGTATCAAAGATATTATTACTATTTATTAAATAAACCTAAAGGATATATTTGTGCAAACCAAGATGATACTCATCATGTGGTAATGGAGTTATTTAATAATTTGCCTAAGAAACTAGTTGAAGAACTATTAATAGTAGGTAGACTAGATTTAGATACAGAAGGTATGTTAATAATAACTAATGATGGTAATTTTGTTCACACTCTAACTAGTCCTAACTCACATATTGAAAAAGTATATTATGTGGAGTATGATAAAGAGTTACCAGATGACGCACCAACAATTTTAGAAAATCCAGTTATATTAAAGAATACTACTTATCTTCCTTCTAAACTTGTGATAATTGATAAAAACAAAGCTTATTTAACAATTAAAGAAGGACAGTTCCACCAAGTAAAAAGAATGATTCACTACTTAGGTTCAGATGTTACCTATTTAAAGAGAGTACAAATTGGCAATTTAAAACTGCCTGATGATTTACCAATAGGTAAATATATAGAACTTACTCAAAATGATTTAAAATTATTAATTAGTTAAAGTTAATAAAAAACAAAAATCACGTTAGTTATCCTAACGTGGTTTTTACTTAACAAATTCAATATAAAAAGCATTAACTAAATAATTACAACTACTAACAATTTGTTTTTGATTAGTAAGATAATTAAACACTTCTTGGTATAATTTCTTATATTTAGTGTGATAATTTATTTCTTTATGTTTTAATAATAGTAGTAAAATATCTATTCTTGTATAAAATTTATTTAATAAATCATCAGTTATTAAATAATAATTATTATTATCTAAGTTATAATTAGTTGATTCTAAAGGCTTATCAAATATATATCTGATAAGTGTTGGTGATAAATTTTCTTTATATGAAAGATTAATTAAATCAGGCTTAACTACGGAAGGAAAAGAAGTGACAAAACAAAAAACGATATCATCAACTAGTTCCATATTAGGGTACTTAATATGTTCATTTAATAACATATCTTTAAAGTATATTTCTTTATTAAGCGCTATTTTAGCTAATTTCTTTTCTTCTTTTGTTTTAGGAACAGGATCATAAACTTTCCTACTAAGAGGATTACACCTAACTATTCTAGAAAGGGTAAGAAATGATGCTTTGACAAAATTAAACTTTTCATAACACTCTATACCATAGGTAGAACAACTTGGATAATGTCTACAACGTCCAGATTGTAATTTATTTTTTTGGTAAAATTTAATTTTGTTAATTGCCCATTTATTTAAACTCATAACTATCACCAAAACAATTATATCAAAAAAACGTTAATAAAGAGTATAAAATACAAAAAAAGATAAAAAATATATATATATGCTTAAGATAATTATTATAATTACAAGTATTCTTTTTTTCTTAAATATTATCTTGTTAATTCCTATTAGAGTAAAGATTGGTAAGAGAATGACTGAAGAACCATACCTTGAAATTAGAATATTTAACACATTAATTAAGAAAATGAAAGTAGTTCAAAATAATAACCTAAACGTACCAAAAATAAGTGTTTGGAAAGTATTATCATCTTATAATTTAAATGAAGGATTAAAAGTCCAAAAAGAAAACTCTTTTTTATTTTATTTAATATTAGAATATGCAACAGTTACTAAAGTAACCTTTATTCCTGTTACTAACTCTAATAATCCAACCTTGTTTACTTTATTAGGATTTAGTGGTTGGTTTAGTGTTGCAACAATAAAAAGATATATCGAAAGTACTTTTAAGTATGTAGATGATGATTATTATCAAGTAATAATTGGTAAAAATAATTTAGGATTATTATTTGAACTAGAATTAACACTAACGCTATTTAAGTTTTTAATAGCAATGTGTAAAAAATTCAAGTTATTTTTAAAAACTATTAAAATGGGGGTATAATTATGGATAGTAATATTAATCAATTATTTAATCAAACTATTGACAAAATGAAATCAATGGTAGATGTAAGTGTGGTAGTTGGCAAATTAATGAATTTTAATGGAATATCAGTTATGCCAATATCACGAGTAAGGTGCGGTTTTATAAGTGGTGGGGTAAACCAAAAGAAAGAAGAAATCAACGATGATCCATTTGGGGGAGCAGCCGGTGGAACGATGTCGCTTACTCCCATTGCCTTTTTAGTAATACTACCAAATGATGTTAAAGTTTTGCATCTAGATGAACATTCACATATTTTAGAAAACTTAATTGAACTTATACCTGAAGTAGGTAAAGAATTACTATTATTATTAAAAAATAAGAAACAATAGAAAACTCGATAATTCGAGTTTTTTTAATAATTATAAAAAATTAATTATTTTTCTTTACTATCAAATGGAAAAAAAAGAAAATATTTGTTATAATATACACGAAGATTAGTTGAGGTATATATGAAGAAAGTTGCAATAGTTGGAGCTGGTCCATCAGGAATGCTGGCAGGAATAAAAATAAAAGAATCACTTGGAGATAAAGTAAATGTAGTCATCTATGAAAAAAAAGACCGTGTTGGTAAAAAAATACTAGCTAGTGGCAATGGTAGATGTAATTTATCCAATACTGATTTAGATATGAGTTACTATAATAATGCATTTGTTAACAATATTATTAAAGAAATTAATAGTACTAATTTAAGATGCTATTTTCAAGAACTTGGGCTCATAACTATGCCAGATTCAAGTGGTAGAATTTATCCTATCACTGATATGGCAAGCACCGTTCTTGATATATTATTAAGAAAAATTTCTGAATTACAAATTGAAGTTAAAACGAATACTTTAGTAACAAACATAAACAAAGAAAATGATAAATATATCTTAACAACTAATAATGAATTACACCCATTTGATATTGTCATTCTTGCAACTGGTGGCAAATCTTCAAGTTACCTTGGTTCAAATGGCGAAGGATATGCATTAGCAAAAGAACTTGGGGCAAAAATTACTCCACTAAAACCAGGACTAGTAGGGCTTAAAACAACTAAAGATTCAATAAAAGGCTTAAATGGTATTCGTCAAAAAGTTAATCTAAAGTTGTTCAATGATAAAGATGAATGTATATTTACTGAAAATGGTGAAGTACAGTTTAAAGAAGATGGCATTAGTGGAATAGTAGTAATGAATGCTTCGCGTGTAATCGAAAGAACAAATGAAGATTATAAGTTATATTTAGATTTATTACCTAGTTTAACTAAAGATGATATCCAAATATTTTTTGATATGCATGTAGAATTAGCGTTAGCTGAATGCTTAGAAGGAATACTGCCTAAAATGATGGCAAAATTAATCATGGAAAAAGCTAAATCTTTTAAGAAAGCTATAAACCTAATAAAGAATTATCCTATTGAAATAACTGGTGATTATGGATTTGACCGTTCACAAGTAACATTAGGTGGAGTTAGTTTAGATTGTATTAATAGAAGTTTAAATTTAAAAAATCATAAGAATGTATATATATGTGGAGAACTCTTAGATATCGATGGTAAATGTGGGGGATATAATTTACACTTTGCTTTTGCCAGTGGTATATATGTTGCGAAAAGAATTATTGAAGGTATAAAAAATGCTTAGAATAAATAATTTAAAATATGACATAAAAGCCTATGTTACTGATTCAATGTTGTTAGACTATGCCAAAAAACAAATATGTTTAAAACTTAAACTAAAAGATAGTGAAATAAAAGAATTAAAACTACTTAGAAAAAATATTGACGCAAGGCAAAATATTGCCTATATTTTTCATGTTTCTTTTGGCCTTTACAATAGAAAAAAAGAACAAATATTACTTAGAAAATATCATTTTGTTGAAAAATATACCCCATTTAATTTAAATGTACCAAAAGTTAAAAACAAGAAAAAGTATCTAGTGGTAGGTATGGGCCCCGCAGGATTATTTTGTGCCTATATCTTAAGTAAAAGTGGCTTAGATGTTTCAATAATTGATCGCGGAAAAAAAGTTGAAGAGCGCTTATTAGATGTTGATAACTTTTTCAAAACTGGTAAACTAAACCAAAATTCTAACATCCAGTTTGGTGAAGGTGGTGCAGGTACTTTTTCAGATGGCAAACTCAACACAGGTAACCATACTGAATTAGTAGAAGCTGTGCTAAAATTGTTTGTTGAACATGGTGCCCCAAGTAACATCATGTATGAAGCCAAACCACATATTGGTACCGATGTTTTACAAAATGTTTTAAAGAATATTAGAAAAACGCTAGAACAACAAAATGTCAAAGTATATTTTGAAACTAAACTAACTAATTTTAAAGAAGAATCTGATGGTATTGTTGCAAATTTTGAAAGTTCAGTATTAAAAGCGGAAAAGTATGATGGTATGATTTTAGCTATAGGCCATAGCGCAACCGATACGTATGAAATGTTATATAATAATAAGGTTGAAATGAATCCTAAAGCATTCGCTATTGGGGTTAGAATTGAACACTTACAAAAAGACATTAGTGAAGCCTTGTATCATGATAAAGCTAAATATCTTCCTCCTGCTTCGTATAAATTAGTAACTCACCTTGCAAGTAGTAGAGCAGCTTATACTTTCTGTATGTGCCCAGGTGGATATGTAGTTAATGCAAGTAGCGAAAATGAACATTTAGTAGTTAATGGCATGAGTAATTTTGCTAGAGACGGTATCAATGCTAATTCTGCCGTACTAGTTGAAATAAAACCTAGTGATTACTATGTAAATAGTCCCCTAGATGGTCTTAACTTTCAAAGAATGATTGAGAAGAAGTGTTATAATGTAGGTAAGGATTATGGTGTTCCTGTTCAACGCTATATTGATTTTAAAAACAATCAAATAACAAAAGAAATTGGGAAAATAACCCCTACCATTAAACCAAGGTATATATATGCCAATATTAATGATATCTTACCAAAATGGATTAATGATTCCCTAAAAGAGGCAATTGAAGCCTTTTCTTTAAAAATAAATGGTTTTAATTGTGATGATGCAATTCTAACTATTCCCGAGACTAGATCATCTAGCCCTATTCAAATTAAAAGAAATGAAAAATATCTAGCAACTAAATATATATATCCAATCGGTGAAGGTGCTGGTTTTTCAGGTGGTATTATGACCAGTGCAATTGATGGAATAAAATGTGCTTTAAAAATAATAGAGGAGATAAATCGTGGAGAATAATAAAATTGAACAATGGATTTCCAGAGACACTCATATTAAACAAGATATGATTAATCGTATGGTCGATTTATTTGATGAAGCTACTATGAAACACTATTATGGCTTTATCGATGAAGAAAGAGAAAATACGGATGTCACTAATTATAATAATGAAAAGGCAACAACTAACTACTACGAAAGTTTATTTAAGGTAATTGACTATTTTTTAAATGGTGAAGATCTAAAAGTAGATGATGAAGTAAAAAACGAAATAGATGATATCTTAGAAGCCTTTGAAGCAGATGTTGATGAAAATGGTATAAACACTGAAGAAATACGTAGAGCATTTCTATTACTTGATATAAAGGCATTTAAAAATGTTAATTTTCCACTTGATTTAATCACTCCTGATGTGGTGGGATTAATATTTGCTAAATTAATAAATGCTTGTTATTTTGATAAAAAAGAATTGCTAGTGTTAGATCCTAATTTTGGTGTTGGTAATCTAATGTTTACGCTTTACAACTATGCAAAAATGGAGATACATATGATAGGGATGGAAAATCACCCATTACTTGCCTCTGCCGCAATGCATAAGGCCAATATGATGATGATACCATTAGAAATGTATTATCAAGATGCGTTAGAATATCAAGTTTTAGAGCCTGACCTAGTTTTAAGTGATTTAGCTACATATGATTATGATAACAGTGAATATCATTCAAAACTTTATGATCAAGGTGTAAAGTATTTTCCGTATCTTGCCATAGAACATGATTTAATGATTGATAAACCACATCTATCTTTTTATTTAGTAAACAATGATTTCTTTAGTCATGATAAAAGTAATTTATTTAATGACTATTTACATGAAAGAGGTCACATTGTATGTTTGATTACGTTACCTACATCGATGTTTCAAAATCAAAATGAAGCTAAGTCTATCTTAGTTATTCAAAATGTTGTAACAACATCAAAAGATATGCATATCTTTATGTTGCCAGATTTTAGTAATAAAGAAAAATTCTTAAACAAATTAGAAGAAGTGGAAGACTTTTTAAAAGAAATAAAAAAATAAGAGGTGTAAAATGATTTTTAGAAAAGCAAATCCCAATGATTTAAAAAACATGAATGAGTTATGGAATGAAGTAGTAAAAGAAGAATACTTCTTAAAACCAATGACTTATGAAGAATTCAGCGATAAATTATTAACTAATCCTGATTTCGATTATGGCAGTGTTACAGTTGTTTATGAAAACGAAAAACTAATTGCATTCTCAATTGGTTATTTAAGAAAAAAATACATTGATAACCCTGCTGTTGCGGGGATAGTTAATATGATTATGGTAAAGAAAGAATATCGTAAACAAGGAATAGGATCTAAATTATTAAAAGACTTAGAAACTTACTTTAAAGAGCATGGCAGAAATAAGATTGCTGCAGCATATTTCTTACCATCATGTTATTCATGGTATATTCCTAATACTAATAATCACGATCACCCTTGTGCTCCAGGTATTAGACTTAATTCTAATGAATACTTCTTCTTATTACATAGGGGATATGAAACATATGCATATCAAGATGCTTTCCATTTAGATTTATCTGACTATGAATTGAGCGATTCAGTTAATAAAATACTTGAAGAAAATAAAAAAGATGGTATTGTTATTGAATTATACGATGCAAATAAACATTATGGTATCGATGAATTCTATCGTGATTTAAATATATATGATTTTGAAAAAGTAATTAGAGCTAATCTTGAACTTGAAAAACCATACCCATTTTTGGTAGTTGCAAAAGATAACCGAATTGTTGGTTGGACTGGCGCAATGTGGAATGAAGAAAGCGGTAGAGGTCATTTTGATGGTATAGCAATTTTAGAAGAAGTAAGAGGTAGAGGATTAGGAAAAGCTTTATTTAGTAGTCTTGCATATTATAATAAGATGCATGGCGCAAAATTTATGACATTTTATACTGGACTTACTAATCATGCTAGATATATATATATGGGAGCAGGATTCAAAATTGTTCAATCATACGCAAATATGCAGAAGAAATTAAAATAAAAAAAATAAGCATATATATCTACTAATGATACATATGCTTTTTATAATTTATTTATTTTATCAACTATACTTTCTAAGTCTTTAGAAAGCTTTTTAAGTTTATCAATAGTGCCCTCTTCAACAATGGCCACTTCATCTTTAATGCAACAAATATAATCTAAACTTACATTAAATATTAAAGACATTTTAATTAAAACACTAATTGTAGGTTCAGATTCACCTGTTTCATATCTAGTTAGTGTTCTTTCGCTTATGTCAAGTTTATCTGCCAATTCTTGTTTTGTCAAGTCATTGTCTTCTCTTAAGTCTTTTATTCGTTTATTCCAATACATTAATGTATGCCACCTTTGACTTCTTTTAAACAATTATAAACTAATTTGTCATAAAAATTTTAAAACAGGTCGAAATTGGCTACTAATGACAAAATTCGACAAATATGGCATTAAAAAAATATTGACTATTACTTGAAGAACTATAGTCAAAAAAAGAATTCGTTATTTGTTTATTATAAATTTGTTGATTATTTAATACCATTTATACCTCCTTCATATATATAGATTATATAATTAAAGGCATAATTTGTCAATTTAATGTAACCAAATAAAAAAAGCAAAAATGCTTTTTATTCAATACGTTTTATTATGCTAATTAGATTTTCTGATATCTTTACTAATTCTTCTTTAGTACTAGCTTCTGTAATAAATGTTTCATCTTTAATACAACAAATATAATCAATACTAACATCAAAGATATGTGACATTTTAATTAAAACACTAATAGTAGGTTCAGATTCGCCCGTTTCATATCTTGCAAGCGTACGTTCACTAATGTCAAGCTTGTTTGCAAGTTCGGTTTTTGTTAAATCATTGTCAATTCTAAGATCTCTAATTCTTTTGTACCAAAGCATATTTTTGCCACCTTTGACGTTTTTTTAATAATTATAACCTAATTTGTCCTGTTTTATTCAAAACCAGTCAAAATAGCCTTATATATGAAAAATATGCCATTTTTGTCAAAAACTTTAATTACATATTCTTTGTCATTTATTTGAAAAAAACGTCTTTTTGTAATATAATAACAAAGTAATTATGGAGAATAGTATGGATATCTTAAAAGTTATTTTAAAGAAGAATGAAGAAATAAGAATAAAACAAGGTGATCCTTGGGTATTTTCTAATGAGGTTGCTTCATTTGAAGGGAAAATAAAATCAGGTGAACTATGTGATGTTTACTCTTTCAATCATGAATTTATTGGAAGAGGTTTCTTAAATACTGCTAGTAAAATAATAGTAAGAATTATCTCGTATGACAAAATAAATGTTGATGAAGATTTCTTTATTGATAGAATTACCAAAGCATATGAGTATCGTAAACAATTAGGATTTACAAACAATTGTCGAGTGGTATTTGGTGAAGCTGATTTATTACCAGGGTTGATAGTTGATAAATATGGTGATTATTTATCAATTCAGATTTTGTGTTTAGGAATGGATGTAAATCGTGAATTAATCAAGAATGCTTTGATAAAAATCTTTAACCCTAAGGGAATAATGGAAAGAAGTGATGTTCCAATAAGATTAAAAGAAGGCTTGTCAGAAGTAAAAGGTTTTCTATATCCTACTACATTTAATCCTAATGTAATAATTGAAGAAAATGGCATTAAATTAAGAGTTGATTTAGAAAATGGTCAAAAGACTGGTTACTTCTTAGATCAAAAAACTAATAGAGCTGCTCTTGATAAATATGTAAAAGATAAGAGAGTTTTAGATTGCTTTTCACATACGGGTGGTTTTGCCTTAAACGCCATCAACTTTGGTGCTAAGTTTGCAACCGCAGTAGACATAAGCGAAAAAGCTTGTAATGATATTTTAGAAAATGCCAAACTTAATAACTTTGAAAATAAGATAGATGTAAAGTGTTGCGATGTCTTTGATTTCTTACGTGATGAAAACAATAAGAATAAGTATGATGTAATAGTATTAGATCCTCCTGCTTTTACAAAGTCAAAGGATACTGTTGAAAAAGCGTATAAGGGTTATAAAGAAATAAATATGAGTGCTTTAAAACTACTAAATGAAAATGGAATTTTAATTACTTTTTCTTGTTCACAACATATGACGCCAGCTCTTTTCATAAAAATGTTAACTGATGCGTCAAACGATGTAAATAAAGTTGTTCAAATGGTTGATTTTAGAATTCAATCGCCAGACCATCCTACAAGACTTGGTAGTGATGACTCGCTTTATTTAAAGTGTGTAGTTTTAAGAGTCTTATAATTTATATATTTACATATAATGGAATGGGTGGATTATGAAGATATATCATGGACTTGGAAATACGTTTGTGATTGAAGATTACAATCAAAAATATGATAAGCCAGAAATGGCAATCAAAATGTGCAACAATGAATATGATGGTCTAATTTTGGTAAAAACTAAACCATTAGAAATGATAATTTATAATAAAGATGGTTCACTTGCAAAAATGTGTGGTAACGGCATTAGATGTTTTATTGAATATTGTTATGATAAAAAAATAATAACTAAACTTACTAACTTAGTTTTAACTGGTAGTGGATTTGTTAATACAGTAATACTTTCAACCAATCCCTTTTTTGTGAAAGTTGAAATGAAAACTGATTCAAAAATAACAATAAAGCACATAACGATAAATCAAAATAAATATATAGCTAATGTAATAAATACCGGAGTAAACCACGCCGTAATTATTTGTGATGACTTAAATAAAGCATTAAGTGATGCAAAAGATATATATGAATGTTCAAACTTTAATAAAGAGGTAAACATCGATTTTGTTAAAATAACAAAAGATATATATTTAAAAACCTATGAACGAGGAGTAGGGTTTACAAAAGCCTGTGGAACAGGTGCTCTAGCTACCTATTTAGTATTAAAAGAAAACAACATCATTGTTGATAACGAAATAAATATTTTAGTAGATGGCGGAATAATTAAAGCCGGTGTAGATAAAAATGGTCCGTATATTATTGGACCATCAGAATTAATTAAATGATAAATAGGAGCATATATGATAAACTTAGCAATATCTATTGAAGATATTATAAAAAAGATTGACAACATTGTATGGGGTATACCACTTATAGCTTTAATAATTATTGTTGGAATTGTCTTAACAATTTTATTAAAAGGCATTCAGTTTAGAAAATTAGGATTAGCTTTTAAATTCTTAACTGAAAAAGAAGATGGTGAAGGAGAAGTATCTACTTTCCAAGCACTATGCATTTCGCTTTCTGCAACAATTGGAACTGGCAATATCACTGGTGTTGCGACAGCGGTTGCAATTGGTGGCCCTGGTGCTTTATTTTGGATGATTGTTACCGCATTACTTGGTATGGCAACAAAATACGCAGAAGGTTATTTAGCTATAAGATATCGTCACATTGAAGATGGTAGAATCATTGGTGGACCATATGCATATATCGAATATGGAATGGGTAGAAAATTCAAATGGCTTGCCAAAGTATTTGCAATGTTGGGTATGCTTGCGGCAATAATGGGAATAGGAACATTAATTCAAATTAACGGAATTACTGATGCGGCAGCAAATGTATTTGGAAAATCATCACTTGATTTCACATTATTTGGAAAAGACATATCTATATATTCGGTTATTACTGGTTTAATCATTGCCGTATTAACTGCTTTAATCCTAATAGGTGGTGTAAAAAGAATCGGAAGAGTAT
>ULWQ01034046.1_pt1 | contig 26639 bp, 17 predicted proteins | sample 1960491 | NCBI WGS metagenome assembly ULWQ01 (sample SAMEA4835816, study PRJEB28245) | human gut metagenome | biome: gut microbiome; material: fecal sample | place: Denmark | collected 2008
TCAAGCCGCTTTATCAACCACTTGCACATTGTCGCGCCAGATGGGCGCGACCGACCAGCATCGGGAGAAGTCGTTTCTCGGTGCTGGTCTTTTTTGTTGCAGGGAGATTTCGCCTCTGCGGAGGCGACCAGAGGGCTTTGCGGTCGCCCTCTGGACTCCTTCGCATTGCACTCCCATGTTTCTTGATTTTTCATGTTACAGGGGGTATCGCGCCTGCGGGCGCGATAAGAGCGCAACAAAACAGGACGTCCCCTTTCGAGAACGCCCTGCGTTGATGATTCGATTAGTCTTCCAGATGCGCCGCCGCGTAAGCGCCAGCGTCACGACCGGAGACGAAGCAGTAGGACTGCGCGCAGCCGCCATAGTTGGTATACGCCTTGTCCTCGTTGAACAGAACGCCCATGCTGTCCGTGCCGCAGGCGAACAGACCCGGAATCACGTTGCCATTCGTGTCCAGCACTTGCAGGTTCTCGTTCACGTCCAGACCGCCGCAGGTGCTGTAAATGTACGGCGCGCCGGTGAAGGCGACGTAGTATTCCGAATCTGCCGCGACCGTGCCCAGACGCTCGAACTTGCTAGCATCCTTGCCGAATGCGTCGTTCTCCGGGTTGTAGCCCGCAACGGACGCTTTCAGCGCGTCAGCGGAGAAGTCGCCGCCAATCTGCGCCGCCAGCTCGTCCAAGGAAGATGCCTTGTAGATGAAGCCCGCTTCGATGCCTGCGTCAATCACGGTGTCGATGTTTGTCAGCGGAACGTCCGCTTTGATGCCGCCCTGCGTCAGATAACGCCCGGACGCCTTCGCGCTCAGACCCTGCGCACGCAGGATGTCAATCTGCTCCTTGCTGTACACATAGTAGAAGTGATTTCCCTGATAGAAAGCGTTCATGGCGATGGACGATTCGTTGATGAAGCGCTCGCCCTTCATGTTGACCGCCATTCCCTCCGCCGTGCAGACCAACCCATAGGGAATGTCGTTGTCCTCGGCAGAGAACTGCGTGGTGATGACCGTCGGCGCAACGAAGTGAGACATCGGGTACATGCCGATGGCGCGGGTCGCCGCACCGTTTTCGATGGCAGACTCAATCATCTTGCCGTCGTTGGTGGACATGCCGAAGAGCTTGTACGCCTGACCGATGTACTTCTCCTGCATTTCGTCGCTGCCAGCGAAGCCGCCCGTGCAGAGGATGACCGCCTTGGCGTTGATGGTCACGCTCGTGCCGTCCGCCTTGATCGCGCGCACGCCGACTGCCTTGCCGTCCTGCATAATCAGCTCGGTTGCTTCCGTTTCCAGCAGGTACTGACCGCCCATCTCGGTGTAGCGGTCATACGCCTTGGCGAAGAAGCTCTCCGTCAGCTGCTTCTGACCGACATAAGAGGAGAAAATCGCCCACTTGCCGCCGACGAAGCCGACCGCCGGGGTGAACTCGAAGCCATAGCTTTGCAGCCAGTCGCAGGTTTCGCCGCTTTCATAGATGACCTTGGCAATCAGCTCCGGCTTCGCGCCCTGCGCGCCGTCCACCGTCGTGTAGTCCGTCCACGTCGCATAGAGAGCATCCGCATCCACCAGTTGCTCGCCAGCCGCCTTGGTGTGAACGCCATTAATCGGGTCTTTCCAATCCACAATTTCGCTCGCGACCTGACTGGGCGCGTTGACGTTCGCAGGGCCGGAAGTCGTTACACCCGTGCCGCCCCACTTGCCAGCCTTGTCAATGGCCAGCACGTTCGCGCCGGATTCCGCCGCTGCCAGCGCCGCCGTCGTGCCGCACGAACCCATGCCGACGACCACGATATCAACATTATATTCTTCTGCCGCGTTGACTTTCGGAATCGCCTTGTACATTCCAGACACATCCATGCCCGCGCTCTCCAGCGCATTGACGACCGCCGCGCAGACGCCATTGGAGCTCGCCGTCGCGCCGCAGATAGCGTCTACCGCAAGGCTCTGATTCTCCACCACGCGTGGAATCCACTTCTCCTCCACCGCGGCGATCATGCCCATCGTTTCGCCATTGTCGCCCACGGTCACGGACACGATTTTGCCGTCCTTGATTTCGACCGTCACCTGCACCTTCTGCGTCAGGTTGAAACCGCGTCCCTCGCCGGTATACACGCCATCCACCAGGGCAGTTTCCGTCTTCTCTTCGCCTGCCGCCTGACGGAGGCAGTCCGCCAGCGCCGTCTTGACCGCATTCGACGTCACCGTCGCGCTCGCCACCGCGTCCACCTCATCGGCAGAGGACACACCAATCAGCTTTTCGGTCAGCGTCTTGATGGCGGCGCCGCCAATCGTCTCGGTCTCCTTGTCGCCGGTGATGGTAGCCGCTGTGACTTTGCCATCCGTGACCGTGACCTTCACTGTCACCGCGCCGCCGAAGCCCTGACTGGTCGCCTCATAGTTGCCGGACGCAAGCTTCCCTTCCGCCGAAGCCATCGGCAGCATCATCGCCGCGCCAACGAGGAACGCCAGAACCCGTTTCGTGTTCTTCATGGTTCTTTTTCTTCTTTCCTGCGGACATTTTTTGTCTGCATATCATGATAATTATATAACAATGCACTGTGCTCGTCAATAGCTTTTCGCTAAATTGGGCAATTCCCCTTGTTTTTTTCGCATCGAAACCACCAGCTGCGTCATTTTTCAACCATAATCGGTTGCCCTTCCGCCGCATTTATGCTATCATAAATCCATCCTGAACAAGAGCATCCGTTGGAAGATGACCGTACCCAAAATGAAAATCGTATGCTTGAAACAGGCTTCTGTTCGTGGTACAATGGATTTGAATCTACGAACAGGAGTTTTTTTGTATGGCCAAGCAGGAGAACCGCAATACCCTCAGTACCAGCGTCCTTGTCCGGCGCTTCCTCCCCTACTTCCGCAAGTACCGCAAGACCATGGCGTTCGACCTGTGCTGCGCGGCGCTGACGACCGTCTGCGAGCTGGTGCTGCCGCTGATTGTCCGCACGATTACGACCCGCGCGACCTACGACGTCGCGTCGCTGACGGTGCCGTTCGTGCTGATGATGGGCGGTGTCTACATGCTGCTGCGCGTCATCGACGCGGCGGCGAATTACTACATGCAGTCCATCGGGCATATCATGGGCAGCCAGCTGGAAACGGATATGCGCCACGACATCTTCCACCACCTGCAGGAGCTGTCCTTCGGGTACTACTCGGACACGAAAGTCGGGCAGATCATGGCGCGCATCACGTCCGACCTGTTTGAAATCACCGAGTTTGCGCACCACTGCCCGGAGGAATTCCTGATTGCGGGCGTGAAAATTCTCGTGTCCTTCATCATCCTCTGCACGATGAATATCCCCATGACGCTGATGATGTTCGCCGTGCTGCCGTTCATGCTCTATTTCGCCAAGCACTTCAATACCAAAATGCGGCAGATTTTCAAGGAGCGCAACAAGCAGGTGGGCGAAATCAACGCGCAGGTGGAAGATTCGCTGCTGGGCATCCGCGTGGTGAAGTCGTTCGCGAACGAGGAAATTGAGGAAAAAAAGTTTGCTGACGGCAACGCGAAGTTCCTGGACCTCAAGGCGCAGTCGTACCGCGTGATGGCGCAGTTCGGCACGTCGAACCGCATTTTTGACGGGCTGATGTACATCGTGATCGTCGTCGGCGGGGCACTGTTCATTAAGGCGGGGCGGCTCAGCGCGGCGGACTTCATGGCGTATCTGCTGTATGCGAACGTGCTGCTGACCTCCATCCGCCGCATCGTTGAATTCACCGAGCAGTTCCAGCGCGGCATGACCGGCATCGACCGCTTCCTCGAAATCATGGACGCCCCGGCGGAGATTGTGGACGCGCCGGACGCGAAGGTGCTGACGGATGTCCGGGGCGAAGTCGCGTTCGACCACGTTTCCTTCCACTATCAGGACGATGACGCCGAGGTCATCCACAACCTGAACATGACCGTCCGTCCGGGGCAGTCGATTGCCTTGGTCGGGCCGTCCGGCGCGGGCAAAACCACGCTGTGCAACCTGATTCCGCGCTTCTACGACGTGACGGGCGGCTGCATCCGCATCGACGGGCAGGACATCCGCACGCTGACGCAGAAGAGCCTGCGCGAAGCCATCGGCATGGTGCAGCAGGAGGTCTACCTGTTCGCCGGGTCGGTGCTGGAGAATATCGCATACGGCAAGCCCGGCGCATCCCGCGCGGAAGTCGAAGAAGCCGCAAAGCTGGCGGGCGCGCACGAGTTCATCTCCGCCCTGCCCCACGGCTATGACACCTACGTTGGCGAGCGCGGCGTTCGGCTTTCCGGCGGACAGAAGCAGCGCATTTCCATCGCGCGCGTGTTCCTGAAAAATCCGCCGATTCTGATTCTGGACGAAGCGACCTCCGCGCTGGACAACGAGAGCGAGCACATCGTCCAGCAGTCGCTCGAAAAGCTGGCGAAGGGGCGCACCGTGTTCACCATTGCGCACCGCCTGACGACCATCAAGGGTGCCGACTGCATCTGGGTGCTGACGGAGAAAGGCGTAGAAGAGCAGGGCAGCCACACAGATCTGATTGCAAAAGGCGGGCTGTATGCGCACCTGTTCGCCATGTACACCAGCGACCGATAATTTCTTGACAAGCGATACTATTCCAAATGAGAATGTGCCAAGATGCGCCGCGAATTTTTCGCGCTGGCTAACGGGAGTGAAATGCAGCGTAGCAGCGCTACGCTAAATGGAACGACCGAACGCCAGCGCGGAAAAGGCGCAAGCAGATGGCACAGGCGAATGCAGGAATAGTATGGGCAAGAAAAAGCGGTTTTCAGCCGTTATCTCTTGTAAAAGCAATTTCATTCTACTATCCCATTTTAAGGAGGAACACTATTATGCTGCTTACCCGTGGTCTTACGTCCGATTTCGATTCCGTCTGCGCCCTGTACGCGCGCGTCACCAGTGCCATGCACGAAAAGGGCATTGCCCAGTGGAACTGGGGAACGTACCCCAACGCTGACCAGATTCACAAGAGTATCGACGCCGGGACGCTCTACGTCGTGCGCGAAGGGAACACCGTTGTCGCCGCCGTCACCCTCGATTCGACCTTTGAACCCGCTTACGACGCCGTCAACTGGCTCTTCGGCGGCAAACCCGGCACGTTCCACCGCCTGTGCATCGCGCCGGAAAAGCAGCGGCAAGGGCTGGGGCGCGGCATGATGGGTGAAATGCTCGCCATTCTGCGTTCTCAGGGCTGCACCGCGCTGCGCTGCGACACGCTGGTGAACAACAGTGCCGCCCTCACCCTCTACCAGAAAATCGGGATGCGCATCGCGGGGCATATCCGCTATGCTTCCCTGCCCGACCTGCGGTTCGCCGCGCTGGAAATGCGCCTGACGAACGACTGCCCGCTGCTGCCGCTGAAAATGCACCCGGCGTTCCGCGGCGGCAAGCTGACCCCGTGGGGCGGCGAGAAGCTGCGCACGGTCTACGGCAAGGACATCCGCGAAGTGCCGACGGGCGAAAGTCTGGAGGTTTCGTGCATTCCGGGGCTGGAATCCACCGACGACGCGGGCGTAAAGCTGCCCGACCTGATTGCCGCTTACGGCGAAGCGTTCGCGGGCGAGTACGCCAAAAAGCCCTTCCCGCTGCTGCTGAAGCTGATTGATGCCGCCGAACCGCTGTCCGTGCAGGTACACCCGAATGACGATTACGCCGCACGCGTGGAGAACGGCAAACTCGGCAAGACCGAAGCATGGCTGATTCTGGACGCGCCGGAAGGCAGTCAGCTCGTTTACGGCATCAAGCCCGGCACAACGCTTGACACCCTGCGCGCCGCGTGCGAACAGGGCGCGGCAGTCGAGCCCCTCCTACGCCGCGTGACGGTGCATCCGGGCGACGTGTGTTTCATTCCGGCGGGCTGCGTCCATGCCATCGGCGTGGGCATCATGCTCTACGAAATCCAGCAGTCGTCCGACATCACCTACCGCTTCTACGACTGGGATCGTGTGGATAAGAATGGCAACCGCCGCGAACTGCACCTGCAGAAGGCGTTGGACGTGACCGACCTGACCTTCTCCCTCGACCCGATTCCCGCGCCCAATAAGCCCGTTGCGCGCGTACTGGACGAAAAATACTTCACGCTGGACTTGGTGAATGTGCAGGGCGAAGCGGTGCTGCCCGCCGTGACGGCGTTCGGGCTTTTGACGGCGCTCGACGGCGACTTGAACGTGCGTTTCGCGGGTGGTCAACTGACGCTGCGCAAGGGCGAAAGCGCATACATCCCCCACACTGCGCCCGTGCTGACGCTGCACGGCAAGGGACGCGCCGCGCTGTCCATGCCGCGGTAAATGAAAATCCGGAGGTAAGCATGAAGAAATACTGCTTCCACCCGCCAGAGAATATCATCGTCGGAACGCTGGCGGCGATGCTCTGGGTCGCCGTCTTCCCGTTCTGGCTGCTGGGCGAAAGTACGCCGCTGAACGCGCTGGTGTCGGGCGAAGTTCCGCTGTGGGATACCCTCACTTGCCTGACGATGCAGGATTACAGCAACATCACCCGCGCGAAGTGGGACGGAATGCTGATTTTCACCATGCTGACCCTCCTGCTGACGATTCCGGCCCTCTTCCGCCGAGAAAAGCGCCGAAAACTGCCGCTGATGCTGATGCTGCTCTTCCTGCTCTGGACAGGATTGTCCTGCTTCTTCGGCAGTCACGCAGGGGAAATGAATGCTTGGGGCGTGCCGACCGTATTGTGGGGTTCGGGGCGGTATGAGGGCTTCGTGACCATCGCGTGCTACGGGCTGATTTTCCTATGTCTGCGCCGCATGGACGCGAATGTTCCCGCGCTGCTGACGGTTTGCAGCGCTGCTGTAACAGGCTATCTCATCCTCGTGCTGCTGCAATACGCGGGGTTCAATCCCCTGTCGCTCTTTCCGATGGGCAGGAGCATCCGCACAAACTACGAATTTCAAGGCACCATCGGCAATATCGACCTTGTCAGCGCGTGGGTCTGCCTGCTGATGCCGGGGCTGCTGGGCAGCTTCGTCTTGGGGCAAAAACATCATTGGCTGCATCTGCCGGGCGGGCTGTGCGCCATCCTGCTGACGCTGCTGATGGACGTGCAGAGCGGGCTGATTGTGCTGGCGCTGACGCTTCTTGCGCTCATTTGCCTTGCGCTCCGTCAGCCGGAATGTTTGGCGCGCCTGCTGCTGACGCTGGGCTTGACGCTGCTGCTCTTCGCGCTGCGCCAAGCGATCGTCCTGCCGTGGCTTGATGGCTCGGCGGATATCGAATTCGCGCCGGGGCAGGTCAGCGCAGTCTGCACGCTCCTCGGCGTTGTACTGGTTGTCCTCGCGCCGCTGCTGATGTGCCATCCGCCGCGCCCCCTGCCGCGAAAGGGACTGCTGGCGCTCGTGTGCGCAGGGCTGCTTGTGGCGCTGATACTCGTCGCCTTTCTCCCCATGCCGGAAGGCGGTGCGCTCTGGGAGATGCACGAATTGCTGAACGGCCGCGCGCAGGACGCATTCGGCTCGGAGCGAATCGGTGTATGGCGGATGACGCTGGAAATGACCGCGCAGTCGCCGTGGTTCGGGCTTTCGCCGGATGCTTTCTACGCCGCTTTCCGCGATTATCTTGATGCAACCGGGCAGACCATTCTGCAAAACTTCGATAATCCGCACAATTTCTTCCTGCAAACGATGGTGAATAGCGGGATTCCGGCGACGCTGCTGCTGATGCTGACGTGCGCCGCGGCGATTGCGGGCGCGCTAAGGAAGCGGGAGACACTGCCGCTGGCGATGATGGCGGTTGGATTCTTGATGCAGGGGATGTTTACGTTTAGTATTTGCTTGACATCGCCGATGTTCTACGCGGTTTTAGGACTTTGCGCGGCGAAAAAATCCGCGGAATAAACCAGTAAGGGAAGTGCGCTCAAGCCGGGCTGCCAAAAACGGGTCAAGGGGCAATGCCCCTTGCAGGGTCAAGGGACAGCGTCCCTTGTGGGGCTTGGGGCAACGCCCCAACTGCCGGACGTGTAATCAACTGCGTGAGAAAAGTCAAGTATGCCACCCACGCGCTGAACAGCGAAGCGCTTTCAGCGCAGTACACAAACTTCGCGCGTCCGCAGACGCGCCCCCAGCTCGCTCTACCCACCACTTGCATATTGTCGCGCCCATTGGCGCAACCGCACTTCACGAAAGGAGATACACACCATGCGTGCTTCCAAGGAATACCGCCGAATCGCGTGGAACGCCATCCGCCCACACTGGCGCGCCATGCTGCTGATTGCCCTCACTGCGGTTCTGCCGCAGCTCATCGAGTTCTTCCTGCAATTGCTCTTCGGGCTGATTCCGCCGATAGACATGCAGTTTTGGTTCAGCGACCCCAGCCGCTTTCTGGCAGCCTACGATGCGTTCGTCGTGCAGACGCTCGCGCCGAATCTGCTCTTGAACGTGCTGTTCAACTGTCTGTCCGTACCGCTGACGCTGGGGCTGATTGGCGCGGCACAGCGGCTTCTGCGCGGGGAAGATGTGCAGGCGCGCCATTCGTTGACGTATGTTCCTTATTCGCTCCGCGCGATTGGGCTGGAAATCCGTATTGTACTCTACGCTTTCTGGCCACTGCTGGCTCTCGCGGCCGTCACACTCGTCTTGCTGCTTATCTTCCATTCGCACGGCGTTTACCAGCTTTTCCGCCTTGCCTCGCTTGCGGCGATTGCTTTCGGGGTCACGCGGCTGTATTCGATGGCAGCGGCGAAATACCTGATGGCGAAAAAAACTACCCTGCGCGTGTCCGACCTCATGGAAACAAGCCGCACTATCATGGAGGACAGGCGTTTGAACCTCTTCCTGCTGGAATTGTCGTTCGCCGGGTGGTGGCTGCCAATGATCCTCGTCTGCGCGGCGGTGTTCTTGCTGGTGGGCTACAACGCCTATGTCGTCTGCGTCCTCCTGCTGCCGGTGTTCGTGCGGGCGTACATGGTCACCGCGCGCGCCGCTTTTGTGGATGATTGGGTCGGCAACCTCGTTTCCTCGGCGGATGACACTGCATCCATCACCCCAAAGTCCATATAAAAGGAGAAATGCTTATGCACACCTCGAAAGAATATCGCCAAACCGCTTGGTCTGCCATCAAGCCTGTTCTGCCCATAATGCTGCTGATTTTCCTCGTGGCGAGCCTTCCGCAGCTTATCTTCATGTTTATCCAAACTGCCTTCGGGCTAATGCCGCCGATGGATACGGACTTGCTTCTCAGCGACCCGGATGCTTTTGTGGCGGCTTACAGCGCCTTCATGTCGTCGAGCAAGGGGATCACTTATTCGCTGCTGAACCTGCTGTTTACGCTGATAACCATTCCGCTGACGCTGGGCACTATCGGCGCGGCACAGCGTATTCTCCGCGGCGAGGACGTGCTGGTGCGCCATTCGCTGGCGTATATTCCCTATACCTTCCGCGCGATTTGGCTGCAGATCTGCACGGCGTTCTACGCCTTCTGGCCGATGCTGCTGGCGTATGTGGTGGCGATTCCAGTGCTGCTGACCGTGTCGTCGCCCGATATCATGCTGCTCACCGCCATTCTGTTTTTCATCGCGGTGATTGCGACGCTGGTGTTCGCCATTATGCGCACCTACTTAATGGTAGCCTCCGACTACCTGCTGGCACGCAACCCGAACACGAGCGTCTCGGAGATTATGCGCACCAGCCGCACCATCATGAAGGGCAACCGCATGAATTTCTTCCTGCTGGAATTATCTTTCATCGGCTGGAATCTGCTGATTGCCGTGCTTGATTCGGCCGTGCTGACGATGGCGGGCTACACGCTTGCAAACGTCTGCTCCATGCTGCTGTCGCTGTTCCTTGGCGTGTACATGACCACCGCTAAAGCTGCGTTTGTCAACGATTTGACCGACGCCGCGCCTTCGGATAACGCAAGCGGAAAAATGACGGAATAAAAATTGCATCATGCAAGTCATTTTCCCCGGCATCGCAAGGTGTCGGGGATATTTTTTTGCATTTTGCAGGAAAACCGCAATTTTATGCATTTTTATCGTTTTCCCTATTGCATTTTCGCTGTAAACGGGATATAATTAACTTGTTGTGAGCATTCACGCACCATCCGCCGCATCCCTTTCAATGAGGAAACGGATGAAACAGCACTGCGGATTGCATTTCATATCACTTGTTATTGCAGGAGGTAATCCTTATGGCGCTTACGATTTCTCACCGTTGTCAGAATATCGCTCCCTCCCCGACGCTGGCGATTGACGCGCGGGCGAAGGAAATGAAGGCCGCGGGCGTGGACGTCATCGGCTTCGGCGCAGGCGAACCCGACTTTCCGACCCCCGCATACATCTGCGACGCCGCGAAAGAGGCGCTGGACAAGGGCATGACCCGCTATACCCCCGCTGCCGGCACGGTTGCGCTGCGTCAGGCGATTTGCGACAAGCTGGAGCGCGACAACCATCTGCATTATACGCCGTCGGACATTATCGTTTCCTCCGGCGCGAAGCACAGCCTGTACACCATCTTCCAGTGCATCCTTGACCCCGGCGACGAAGTGCTGATTCCCACGCCCTGCTGGGTGTCGTATCCCGAAATGGTGCGCATGGCGGGCGGTGTGCCGGTGTTCATCCCGTCGGATGAGCGCAATAACTTCATCCCCACCAGCCACGATATTGCCGCGCGCGTCACCCGCCGCACCAAGGCGATTATCCTCACCAGCCCGTCGAACCCGAACGGCTCCGTCTGGTCACGGGAGCAGCTGCAATTCGTTGCCGATCTCGCCGTCAGCCACCCGTTCTACGTCGTCAGCGACGAAATCTACGAAAAGCTGATTTACGACGGGCAGAAGCACGTTTCTATCGCCGAACTGGGCGAAGCTATCAAGAACCAGACGTTCGTGGTCAACGGCATGTCCAAGGCATATGCCATGACCGGCTGGCGCATCGGCTACGTCGCGGGCCCGCGCGTTGAGATTTGCGCCATGACAAGTTTCCAGTCCCACGCAACATCCAACGCGAACTCTATCGCGCAGTACGCCGCCATGAAGGCGCTGCAGGGCGATCCGCAGTGCGTGACGGACATGGTGGCGCAGTTTGAGGCGCGCCGCAACGCAATGGTGGAGAAAATCAACAGCATTCCGGGCTTGAGCTGCATGAAGCCGCAGGGTGCGTTCTACATCATGCTGAACATCACGGGCGTGATGGGCAAGACGTACAATGGGCGCGTTATTGACAGCAGTCAGACATTCGCGGAGCTGCTGCTGGCGGACAAGCACGTCGCCGTCGTGCCGGGCAACGCCTTTGAGGCGGAGGGCTTCTGCCGTTTGAGCTACGCTGTGGCAATGGAAAGTTGCATGGAGGGTCTGCGCCGCATTGAGGAGTTTGTCAGCGAATTGAAATAATCCATGCCGCAACGACGCGACAGTAAACCGAAAGGCAATACGTTCGCGTACTGCCTTTCTTTGCTATTACCTATTGTATTTATGAAGAAGGAGGCGCATTTCCATGCTCGAATTTGACAAGAAATCAAACCTGCTGATGACCAACCGCTATCAGTACAGCCTGCAAGATGTCGCAGAGCCGAACCTTTATCGCGAACTGTACGACTATGAATCCATCCCGAAGGTCGCTTTCAACATGCGCCATGTGCCGGAAAACATGCCGGACGAAATCTGGATGACCGACACCACCTTCCGTGACGGTCAGCAGTCTGTCAGCCCGTTCACGGTCGAGCAGATTGTCCACCTGTATTCGCTGATGCACCGTTTGGGCGGCCCGAAGGGACTGATTCGCCAGTCCGAATTCTTCCTGTACACCGATAAGGACAAGAAAGCGCTCCATGCCTGCCAGGATCTCGGCTACGATTTCCCGGAAATCACGACGTGGATTCGCGCCAACGAGAAGGACTTCGAGCTGGTCAAGCAGGCAGGCGTGAAGGAGACAGGCATCCTCGTCTCCTGCTCGGACTACCACATCTTCAAGAAGATGCACCTAACGCGCAAACAGGCGATGGACAAGTATCTGGGCATCGTCAAGGCTGCGCTTGACCGCGGCATCCGCCCGCGCTGCCACTTCGAGGACATCACCCGTGCTGATTTCTACGGCTTCGTCCTTCCCTTCGCCGAAGAATTGATGTACCTGTCCGAGGAATCCGGGCTGCCGATTAAGATTCGCGCCTGCGACACGATGGGCTACGGCGTGCATTACTACGGCGCAGCCCTGCCGCGCTCCGTCCCCGGCATCATCTACGGTCTGCACCACTACGCGCGCGTGCCGTCGGAACAGCTGGAATGGCATGGCCACAACGACTTCTACAAGGTCGTCAGCAACGCGGGTACGGCGTGGATGTACGGCTGCTCGTCGGTCAACTGCTCGCTGCTGGGCATCGGCGAACGCACGGGCAACTGCCCGCTGGAAGCCATGGCGATTGAGTACGCCTCTCTGCGCGGCACGCTCGACGGCATGGATTTGACCGCCGTGACCGAAATCGCCGAGTACATGGAGCGCGAAATCGGCATCGAAATCAGCCCGCGTCAGCCGTTTGTCGGCCGCCACTTCAACGTCACCCGCGCGGGCATCCATGCCGACGGTCTGCTGAAGGACGAAGAAATCTACAACATTTTCGACACGGCAAAGATTCTGAACCGTCCGGCGCTTGTCGCGGTGGATGCAACCTCCGGCACGGCAGGCGTGGCGCACTGGCTGAACAGCTACTTCCGCCTGAAGGGCGACGAGGTCATTCCGAAGACCGACCCGCTGGTCACGACGCTGCGCGACTTGGTCGCCGAACTGTACGCGCAGGGCCGCAACACGGTCATGGGCGACGAAGAATTGGAGATTATGGTGCGCACGATTGACACGGAACGGTATGAGCATCTGCTGTTCCATAAGAGCCACTGAAAAAAATGGAGCCGGACGAGTGATGTCCGACTCCATTTTTTGTGCTTTTTTATATAGTCACTTTTCTTATGTTTCCTGCGTTTGGCGTGCAATGTCGTCGCGAATGAGTTGTTTTACATAGCCTTGCACATTCTTGATATCTGCAAGACGCGCAAGAATGTCCGCATCGGTGTGATAATTTAGCTTAAGACCAATATTCTTGGTATTTTGTCTATCCCATTGCATCTTGTATTTCTTATGATCAAAAGCTTTCTTGTTTGTGTTTTCCACGGACTTTGTACTCCTTTCAGCGTGTGACACAGAAGTTTTCCATGCTTCCAATACTGACACCATCGTTGGCAACAAGCTTTATGCTTGGCGTTACCCCTTCGGCATCAGCCTCTCCATCAGCCTCAACCCCATCTCCGTCCGGAAAATCTTCTCCCGTCCGCACTGAATCGCCTCCGCCTTCATCCCCTCCTCAATCATATTGACGAGGAAGTCCGCTTCCAGCAGAATCCGCCAGTCCAGCGCATCCACGCCGTCAAGCGTGTGGTGGTGCGCAATCAGGAAGCATACCCGTTCCGTCACATCCGACGCGAAGCCGAGCGAATCCAGCATCTTCTGGGCTTCGGGCGGGCCGAGGCGCTCTTGCAGCTTGCCGCCGCACTTGCCCGTACAGGCGCTCTGCTTCGCGGATGCCAATGTCGTGCGTCAGGGCGGCTGCTTCCAGCAGGAACAGCGTGTCCGCGTCCAGCTGCTCCGCAAGCCCGATTTGCCGCGCGTAGGCGTGCACCTTCACGAAGTGGTTGATGCGCGCCGGGTCGCCCGCATAATAGTCGGTCATGGCGGAAAAGAGGTCGAAGAGCTGCTGCGTCTGCTGCGCGGAATAGACGGCGATGCTCATGCGTTTTCCTCCAAGGACTTGCGCCCCTCGTCAATCGCCGCCTGCACCATGTCCGGCGCGGGCGCACCCGGAATCCGCCGCTTCTCGACGCAGGAGAGCATCGACAGGTCGTCAAACACATCCGCCTCAAACGCCGGATGAAACTGTTTGAGTTCCTCCAGCGACAAATCCAGCAGCGCCTTATTCTCGTTCAGGCAGTGCGCCACCAGCCGCCCAACGACCGCGTGCGCATCCCGGAACGGCACGCCGCGCTTGACCAAATAATCCGCACAGTCCGTCGCGTTCGTGAAGCCGCCGGACGCGCCCTTCTCCATCACGTCCTTGCGGAAAGTGACGGTGCGCAGCATCGCGGTGAACACGGTCAGCCCCTTCACCAGCGTGTCGCGCGCATCAAAAAACGCTTCCTTATCCTCCTGCATGTCCTTGTTGTACGCCAGCGGCAGCCCCTTCATCGTCGTCAGCAAGCCCATCAAATCGCCATAGACGCGCCCGGTCTTGCCGCGAATCAGCTCCGCGACGTCGGGGTTCTTCTTCTGCGGCATGATGGACGACCCCGTCGCGAAGGCGTCATCCATCTCGACAAAGCGGAACTCGTTCGTGTTCCACAAAATCAGCTCCTCGCAGAAGCGCGAGAGGTGCATCATGCAGATTGACGCCGCCGAAAGGTATTCTAATAGGAAGTCGCGATCGGACACGCCATCGAGGCTGTTCATGCTGATGCGGGAGAAGCCCAGCAGTTCCGCCACGCGCTCACGGTTGAGCGGATAGGTCGTGCCCGCCAGCGCACCGCTGCCCAGCGGCATCACATCCGCTGCGTCGTAGGCGTGAGCGAAGCGGTCGAGGTCGCGCCGGAACATCTGGAAATACGCCATCATGTGGTGCGCCAAGGTGATGGGCTGCGCCTTTTGCAGATGGGTGTAGCCGGGCATGATGGTGTGCAGGTTGTCCTGCGCGATGTCCAGCAGGACGCTGAGCAGCTCGCGGAGCATCTCCTGCGTCTCCTGACAGGCAAGTTTGGCGTACATGCGGCAATCCAGCGCCACCTGATCGTTGCGGCTGCGCCCGGTATGCAGGCGCTTGCCCGCTTCGCCGATGCGCTCGGTCAGCAGCGCCTCCACGTTCATGTGGATGTCCTCCGCGTCCACCATCCAGTGGACTTTGCCCGCCTTGACGTCCGCCAAAATCCCGCGCAGGCCTTCGACAATCTTGTCCGCGTCTTCCTGTGGGATAATGCCCTGTTCGCCCAGCATCGTCGCGTGGGCAATCGAGCCGGTAATATCCTGCTCCGCCAGCCGCTGGTCAAAAGAAATGCTGGAATGGAAATCGTCCACCAGCCCGTCGGTTGCCTTGCTGAAGCGTCCTCCCCAGAGTTTCATTGCGTTCCTCCTGATGCGCGGGCAAGTCAACCGTCCGCGCGAAAAATTTCGGTTCAAAAATATTGTACCGTGTTTCCCGGCGCGTGTAAAGTCCCGCGCGTGTATTTTCTGCGCACTTATAGCAACTTTGAATGCTGTTTCACTGACATTTTCGTAATTTTCGACAATTTTCGTTAGGAATCCATTTCCTTTTCCATTGACTTTTTGGTACGAAAACGTTATAATAATAGCAATAGTGCGTAATGTCTGCTGGAAACACGCACAAAATTCTCGCAAAACAAAGGAGGAGTTTTCCCATGAAGCGTCTTTCCCGTCTGACCGCGCTGCTGCTCACGCTTGCCATGCTGCTGAGCCTGGTCAGCATTGCGCACGCGGAAGAAAAGCAGTCCGCCACCGCGTGGCTGCTGTACTTCGCGTCGAACCACGAAACCGATTCCTCGAAATTCCCGTGGTGGCCGCAGCATAAGTCCGCTGACCAGCCCTCGTCCGAAACGGGCGTGGAAGCCACGAACGCCGAAGTTACCGGCCCCGGCATGTACACGGTCGGGCTCAAGTTCAACTGGCAGAAGGCGGAGGGCGCAATTCAGTTCAACCTCGTGCTGGACAACGCGGAGAGCCTCTTCCCCGGCTATTATGTGAAGATTACGGACATTCGCGTCAACGGCAAGTCCATTGACCACAAGCCGAACCTCTACGGCACCTTCCACGACGACCCGAACGCAGGCTTTGCACCGATTTACAACAACTACTGGGACAAGAACTTCTCCCCGGATTCCACCGGTCCGGACGGTCTGCGCGCCTTTGACAGTGCGGACGAAGCGACCTACGAAATCATCAACCCCGACGACATCGTTGCGGGCGACACGATTGAGGTAGACTTCATCGTTGCAGCGAACGCAGGTGAAATGCCGGAAGACATTGGCGAAAAGCCCGGCAAGCTGACCTCTCTGGTTGCGCCGCCGCCGGTGCTGGAGGACGGCGCGGAAGCGTGGCTGTTCTATCAGTCCGGCAGCTGGTGGCCTGCCAACACGAAGCCCGAAGGCGACAGCGCAGGTCATGCCAGCAGCACAACGGCAAAGATTACCGGCGACGGGTATTACACCGCCAGCCTGTCCTTTGACCGCGATGGCTGGTCGTCTCCTGTGAACGGCGCGAAGAAGCTGCTGCTGGTCGTCTCTGACGGCACGAAGAAGCTTCCGAACAGCTACCTCAAGATTACCGACATTCGCGTCAACGGCAAGTCCATTAACTTCACCGACGTCGGCTTCGGCGCGCACTATGGCGACCAGTACATCCAGGCGACGGACGATTACTCTATCATTTATGACGACTGGATGGTGGAAAACAACTCCGCCCCGTGGAATCACAAGGACTGGAACGGCAATGTGACCGACAATGTTTCCGCCATCAATCCCGATGACATCAAGAATGGCATGACCATCGACGTAGACTTCTTCATCACCAGCACCGCCGGCAAGGAGCCCGCGAAGGACACCAGCAGCGACCCCGTCTGGTTCCCGAACAACACGGCTTCTCTGGCGGGTCTGACGCTGAAGGATCTGGGCATTGCCGACGACTGGCACGCCATCGTTCCCGTTGACCTGAGCAAGACCGGCTGGCAGGCGTTCCCGCTGCTGGCGGCGAACTTCAAGCAGGTTGGCACGGCGTATGTCGCGGTGAACAACGGTTCTGTGACCGTCACCTGCGAGTACAACGGCTTCTATGTGTTTGAAAAGAGCCAGTGCATCAAGTGGTTCACGAGCCTCGAGCAGATTTCCAAGGCGGAACTGTTGGATATCTCGAACGGTCTTGCCTGCGGCAGCGTTGTGAGCATCGCGGACGATCTGGGCGGCGCACAGATGGCGTACCTGTCCATCAACAACAAGATTACTTGGCGCAATCCGGTCGATGATTTCGGCAACAGCTTGCCGGACTACTGGAAGAACCTGCCCCAGTGGAAGGAATACCGCGCGAATCTGATGGAAATGATTAACGCGGCGAACGCGGAATAATTCCGGACTTTCTATCCCCTCCTGACGTGTATGTCGGGAGGGGATTTTGATTTGCAATGAAAAAAGCACCGGGAGAATCACCTCTCTCGGTGCAATCCGGTCGCGCCCATTTGGCGCGACAATGTGCAAGTTGTGAGTAAAGCGCTTGGGGGCGCTTCTGCGGACGCGCGAAGTTACTGGCAGGGAGGATTCGCTGCCCACACCCTTTGCTGGCTGCTTTCTTTGCGTTGGTCGCTCGCCCCTACTTCTTCCGCATGCTTAGCCTTTAATACTCCCCTGCTTCGCCGTTGAGAATCGCATCTGTCAGCGTCCCCAGCAAGCCACTATCCTCCATCATGTCCATTGCGCCCTGCACAAGTTCCGCCGGAAGTGCCGCAAGCCACTGCGTCACCTTCCGCACCATCGGCTTTCCAATCCGCCCCATCAGCTCCGCCAATGCCGGGCCATCCACCGACAGCACATTCGTGCCCTGCACATCATCCGGCGCATACTTCACCGCGCCCTCCGCCACCTGAATCACCTTGACCGTCAGCGTCATCATCGTGGCGCTATGGTCAGGCTGAATCCGGCGGATGGTGATAGTATCGCCCTGCGCCTCACCCTCGAAGGCAAGGTGGATGCCGTTGTCGCCCGTCATCATGCCGTCCGCGTCGATTTGCGCGTAGAACGGCAGCGTGACGGGATAGCTTGCGGGCAGTGAGAATGAAACATCCGCATTCAGCACGTCCGATTGCAGGGAGAGGGCACCTGTGAAGAGCAGCGCATCCCGGCGGAGCGTCGCGGAAAAGTCCACCAAATCAGGCAAATGCAGCGAAACAACCAGCGTGCCGTCCGCCTCCGCGTACGAAAAGACGGTTTCCTCGCCGTTTTGCCAGATGACGCCGTTTTCAGTGTGTTCGATGCTCAAGCCATCCGGGAAGTTCGCTTCGACGTACTCCGGCAAGGTCGCCAGCGCGTCAAAAATATCCGCATCCGTGCCGCTTTCCAAGCCGAACGCTTCAATATAATAATACAGCGCCCTGTCCTCTTCGGACAGGCGGGCGATTTCTTCCGCGCAGGTTATCAGCGCCGTGTTTTCCAGCCGACCATCGTTTTCCTGTGCCGCCAAATCGGCAATCGCCTGCCGGAGACCTGCCCATGCGCTGGTGTGCGCGTAGGGGGACAGCCACAGGAACACCCGCTGCAAGGGCAAGTCGAGGTGATTGTACGCCTTGATGGCAAATTCCAGCCACGCCAGCTGATTGACCATCAGCGTTTCGCCGCCAAGGTCAGTCGCCTGAATCCCCCAGTGGCTGTCCAGACCGAAGAAGCGGATGCGGGTCGCGGTTTTTTCCGGCGCATTCGTCAGGCCAAGGTCAATGCGCGCATCAAAGCTGCCATCCGACGCCACCACGTCGCCCTCCACCGTCAGCAGGCGGAAGAGCGATTTCAGCCCCTGCGCCAGCTTTCGCTCCTGTGCGGGGTACTGCACGGGGTCAATGTCCGCACTCAGGCGGAACGTGACGCGTTCGCCCAGCGCCGTGGACAGCAGGAGCACCGCCGCCAGCGCTGCCGCCGCCAGCCGCCGCATCAGCCCCATAGCAACGCCAGCGCCGGAACAATCTGCTTTTTCCGGCTGACAACTTTCGGAAGCCACACATGGTGACTGGAGGTGTCCTCATTGAGGTTAAACGCCTGCCGCACCGCGTCGTCGCCGCCAAGAAAAACCAGCTCCGTGCCGCAGCGCAAGACGTCGGTCAGCATCATAAGGAACATATCATAGCCCTTATTGTCCTTGATTTTCTGCATTTCGGGCAGAATTTCCGGCAAACGCTCCAGCATCCGGTCAGTGTCAAGGCAAGTAATCTGGCAGATGCCAAGGTTGTGCCCCGCGATGTGGAATTCCTTGAAGTCGGTATTCAGCAGCTGTTCGACGGGTTTGTCCGCGCCGCTGCCGGCGGAGAACATCTCGCGGCCGAGCGTCTCCAAATCAATCCCTGCGATTCGCGCCAGACGTTCCGCCATGCGGCGGTCGCGCGGCGTGCACGTCGGGGACTTGAACATGACCGTATCGGACAAAATCGCCGCCGCCATCAGCCCTGCCATCTTCTCAGAGGGCTGCAGGCCGCGCTCTTGGAACATCGTCGCGACAATCGTCGTTGTCGAGCCGACGGGCTCATTGCGCATGAACACCGGCGCGCCCGTCTGAATATCCGCCAGCCGGTGATGGTCGATAATCGCGATAATATCCGCCTGCTCCAGACCGGGGATGGACTGGCTCTTCTCGTTGTGATCAACCAGCACAACGCGCTTGCGCCGCGGCCGCAGCAGGTGATAGCGGCTCAGCGTGCCGACGACCTTCTCGTTTTCGTCCAGCACAGGATAGGAGCGGTAGCGGCTTTGCAGCACCGTCTCGCGCACGTCGTCGATGAAGTCGTTGAGGTGAAACAGCACGACCCCCGTATGCTGGGCAATGCGCTGCACGGGAATTGCCTGATAAATCATCCGCGCCGCGCGGTAAGCGTCGCAGGGCGTGGCGATAATGCACGTCTTGCTGGACAGACCGAGGTACTTTTCCGACAGCGAGCCTTGGCAGATAATGACGCACGATGCGCCGATTTCCAGCGCCTTGTCCACCACGTCCTTCTGCTGCCCGCAGATGACGACGCAGCCGCTGTTGACGCCCTTCAGGCACTCGCCAGGTGTCGGCAGGGCAATCACGACTTCGCCGGAAATGGTATCGAACGTATCCTCCTCGTTGTTGATGATATGCCCTTCGAGCGCGGACAGAAGGTTGAAAATCGGCACGTCGCGGACTTCGGGCTTCGTGATGCTCTCCATGTCCTTTTCGGCAATGCCGCCCGCGGTCAGCATCCCGTAGAGCGTGCCATCCTCATTCGTGACCGGCACCGCAGACAGATTTTCATCCTCGCGCAGCACTGCCCACGCGTGACTGATCGGGACACTTGTGCCGAGCGTCGGCGGACGGTCGTAGTCAATATCGCGCACCTGTGTGCGGACATTGGTGAGCAGCGTCGGCGCCTGAAAGCCGAAGCGGTCGAGCAGGAACTGCGTCTCGTCGTTCGGTGCGCCCTGCATGGCGGCGACATAGGCATTGTCGCCCAGCGCATTATGCAGCGCCGCAAACGCCATGGCGGACACCACGGAATCGGTATCAGGATTGCGGTGTCCGCAGACATAAATCGGATCCATCTATGTATTCTCCTTTCACGGGGGAAAGCTGTCGTCAAAAGCACTTTCTGCCCTTACCAGTCCAAATCGTCATCTTCCTCGTTGTCATCCACGACTCCCGCCCAAGCATTGGGGTCGGTGTAGAGGCGCAGGCGATACTCGTCGTTCATCGCTTTCTGCGTGTCGATGTTTGCAATGCCCAGCGTTTTCAAGCCCTTCTTGCCCTGATACGCCTTCACAGCCTCCACCGTCGCCGCACCATAGACGCCGTCCACCTTGTCCTCCGCCAGATAGCCCAGATACGACAGCTTCTCCTGTAATTCGCGTACCTTCTGCCCACTGTTGCCGCTGCGCATCGTCCAGTCGGCGACGTCATGCACCGTGCCGTAACCCAGAATCCGGTTGTAGGTCAAGGCGTACTCCGCGCGCTTAACCGCAACGGGTGTGTTTCCCTCGATGACATGCACGGTGATGTTCCCCATTGCGTCCTGTGAGCAGTATTCCACCATGGCGACGTGGTCGGTGTCCGTGCTGCTCGTCCAAGTGAAGAACACCCAGTCGCCGGGCTGCGGGATGTACGTTCCGGTGGTGATGTAGGTGTCGTCGTCCTTCATCCACTGGTATCCCCAGTTCGCCAGATTGCCGTTGCGGGTGACATACCGCCCCTGCCGGATGAACCAGTCGCGCCCGACGTTCTGTCCGGAATACATGGGGTAGACATTGCGGAGCAGTTCCGTGCCGTGCTGCTGATCCACCTGATCGACACACCAGCACAGGAATTCGGCGCACCACTGCGCGTAGGCATCGCCCGCCCATTCGCCGTACTTGGAGTACCCATGCGGCCCTTCCTTGTATCCGATTTCGCCGCGCGCCACGTCCAGCAGCCACTGTACATAGTCCGGCACATGCCAGAGCGGTTCAAGCACCGTGTCCTCCGCCTTCGCGCAGGGCAGCAGCAGCCCCGCCGTCAGCAGCAGGGTCAGCATCAGCGACAGCAAGCGTTTCATCGGGTGATTTCTCCTTTCAAGCGGAAGAGGTAACAAGTTAATATTCGACCTTGACGAGCGAAATTCCTGCTGATTCGCCGGATTTCCCGCTTTTCCCATCCGATTTCATCAAAAAAGAGGCGATTGCTCGCCCCTTTTGCGTGTGGATTGCCTTATTCCTCGTCATACACCCGGTAAATCAGCATGCACAGCGCGCCGTCGCCGCTGGTGTGCGCTTCGACGCGAATCGGGAAGTCGTAGTCGTTGCGCCAGCGGAGGTTCTGCGTTTTGTTGCCGACCGCCGCGTCCACGCCGTGGGGCAGGTACGGCGCGGCATTCTCGCCATGTGCACGGCGATAGAGGATGTTGATTCCCGGCAGCTGGAGCAGCGCGTTGTAGAGCGTCGAGGACACCTGACAGGTGCCGCCGCCGTATGCCTTTGATGCCGTGCCGTCCGACAGCGCGCCGGCAATCAGGTAGCCCTTCCCTTTGTTGTACGGACCCATGATTTTGTTGCCGTCAAAAACATCACCCGGCTGATACACGCCGGAAATCAATTCACCGCCGCGCGCAATGTTGTGGATGCGGTTGTGATTTTTTTCCGTGTCCACCATCGTATAATACGAGGTGTACGCTGCAATCGGGGTATCCTCGCGCAGGGGATTATCCGTCGGGGACACCGGCGTCAAGTCCGTCAGCTGCTCAAGATTGATATAGCCATAGCTGCGCATATAGTTGACGACCGCCCAGCCGTCATACATGCACCAGATGGAAATCGTCGTGCCGGGATTCAGCACCACCCAGCTTTCGTCCTGATCGCTCATGGACTTGCGGACGTAGCAGGTCGCGGCGGTCTTGGCGACATAGGCGTGCTTCTGCGTGCCGTAGGGCGGCGTCGTGGAAGAATCCACCGGCGTCACACTGAAAATGCGGTGGCGCTTGACATACGCAAGGTTCCCCTGATAACGCATGATGACCCACGTCGGGTCAACATACAGCACTTCGCCGCGCGCAGAGGTATCGCCGACGCGGAAAACACGCTCGCTCTCAATATCACGTTCCACATAGCCGCTGGTATACGCGGTCATGCGGGCGGTATAGAGCGCCGGAGAATTGCTGTCAAAATCCGACAGCACTTTATCCGGATACACAGCTCCTACTACCGGAACAACTGCATCCTCGTTAAACTCCGAGTCGTCCACTTCCTCATACAGCTCATCTTCCGCCAGCGCCATCCCGGTCAGCGCAATGCACAGCATCAGCAAAAGGGCCATCAGACGTTTCATCTGTTATCCTCCCCTGTCGAAACAGTTTCCGTTTCTCATTATACCATTCCTTTGGCAGACAGGCAAGGGGGCGGATGCAGAATTTACAAGTTTGGCGTACATTCTGACGCTTTTATACGGTTTTCGGATGTTCTCCCTTTCTCCCGTCCTTATTCACCACGCTCCTGATAAACCATCTCAAAGTAGCGGTTGCCTTCCTGCGTAAACGCCTCCACCGTCAAATTCCCCGTCGACAGGCGCTCCACCAATTTCTTTAAATCCGCCGTGAAATAATTTTCCTCCGGCACGACGATATTCCCCGCAACCTGCTTCCACGCGGCAATATCCTCCACGTCGATGATGTTTCGGTACTTTTCCGCTTCCGCCTTGCTTTCACGCAGTTCTGTCAGCTGCTGAGCGACTTCCGCCGTCTGCTCCTGCTTCTCCAAGGATGTAATCTGTGCCGCCAGTTCCGCAATCCGCTGTTCCTGATAGGTGTTCACCAGTGGTTCGGTCATGTCCGCGAAGATGCGGTACTGCGTTTCATCGTAGACGTTCTGCGCGCAGTATTCCAGATAGCGGATAGCTTCCTCCTTGTGCTGGGAATACGGGTTCACCACCAGCACATAGACCGATGCCGGAATCGCGGCGGGCGACGATGCGCCGACCTTCATCGGCATGTGGCAATCCGTCGTGATCGGCATGGAGACGTCCATCTCGTAGAGCGAATACCCGTCCTCGTTCTGCGGGAAAGCTTCTTCATCCTCCGGGACGTTCGCCACGATGTAGGTCAGCAGCTTCTGCAATTCGGCGTTGTTCAGCGTGATGCGATTGCCGAGCAGCTGCTGCTCGTTCAGGTAGCGCTCGATACTCATGTTCAGCATATTCAAGCGACTGTAACCGGGGTAGCCGAGGGGTGCCATGCCTTCATCCGCGAAAACGCCCTCATCCGCCAGCTGGGTGATTTGCTGGAACATCTCCAGCAGCGTATTCGCAAAAGTCATGCCGTTCTGCTCCAGCACATCCATTGCCGCATCAGGCAGATAGGTTTCAACCGTCTCATACCAGCCGATAATTTTGCCGTCATCGGTCGTGAGACCCTTCTGCAAGCCGGGATAGAGGCGGCTGACCTGCTTGGAGAGGATTGTACTGCTGCACAGGTCGGTGAAGTAGCCCTTGGTTTTCAGCAGCTTCAAACTCACCGTATCAAACGGCGTGATGCAGAGGATATCCACATCGCTGTTTTTCGTGTTGAGGATATCCGCGGTCGTCAGATCATAGACGCTGCGGAAGGTAACGCCGTTCTGCAGCATGTAGTCAGCCGCGTTGTGCGCTTCCGTCTGGCTCAGGACGAGCGTCACGGATGTCTCGGAGACAATACGGCTGCTCATCAGCAGCGTACCGTTGGCGAGCAGTACGTCATCATCCGTCACCAGCAGGATGCTGTCCATTGTCGTCAGCGGGGACGCGATGCACGTCATGGTTTCCAGCGTTTCGCCGCTGTACAGTCCGCACACATTGTCGTCATACATCAGGGCGTAATAGCGCCCGTTCACATAGCGCAAATCGTCCGCCGTCCAAAGCGGCACATTCTCCGACGTGTACGTTTCTTTGCCGACTTTGCCCGTCGCGGGGTCAAAGGTGTGCAGCGTCAGCATCTGCTTGTCATAGTCTCCTTCGGGATTGCAGAGCGTATCGCCGCGGAGGAACAGCTTCACCTCGCTCCACTCTTCATCGCTGAAACTGCCGATTTGCCGCACTTCGCTCGTTTCCAGATTCTCGTAAATCAGCTGCTGCGGCTTGCCCTCCACGCGCAGAGTAAGGTAGATTGCCTTGTCGGACACCAGCAAATCGCCGACACCCGCGTTTTCGTCATCCAACGCTTCGCGCACATCCCAGCGCGACGTCAGTTCCCACGCGTTGTCCGCATTCAGCGTGTAAGTCACGAGCAGTTCGTTCCAGTCGTCATCGTACCCGATGCCGGTTAGCGTCAGTTGCCCTTCCGCGTCGCGCCGCAGCACCGGGTGCATCACATTATCCGGCATATCCGCCAGCTTCTCCGCGCTGCCGTCCGCCAGCGACACACGGTAGAGTGCCTTGCCGCCCGTAAGCAGCAGCGCATCCCCCTCGCGCAGGGGCGTTGTATCGCCCAGCCACGCCCCTTCCGGCAGCTCACAGCGGAAATGCTCCGCCATTGCCGCGCCGCAGAGCAGCACCAGCATCGCCAAACATGCGCACAAGACTTTCTTCATGATATAGACTCCTTTCGTCCCATCCTGTCTATAAACGAATTCCGCGCCTCCGGAAGCGCTTCACCCATTAGACGCGCGACAGGCGGAATCGGTTGTGCGGAAATTGCATTTTCCGCAAAAAATCCGGAACACCGATTTGTACTGTCCGAAGGGGGATTATTCGTTGTTGTTCGGTTGCTTCATGATGATACTATTTCTAAATGAGAATACGCCGCGGAAAATAAGTTCAGCATCAGAAGGGCAAGGAAAACGCTCGTCAGTCTCTTCATCGTTAGCTGCTCTTTTCTTCTACCAGTTCATTCATGTTTTCGTGAAACAACAGCATCAAAGGTATAACAATTTCCTCCCAAAAAACGTGCAAGTGCGGAAGACGTTCCCGTCCTCCGCCCCAATGGTGGTTATGATTTGGATATTATTTTATTCCGCCGCAGCAGGTTCTGCGTCCTCCGGAACAGCTTCCATCAGGAAGTCCATTGTGGTGTCGCCCTGCACAAGTTCAAACAGCAACGTGCCGTCCGTCAGCTTCGCCACGCCGAACATCTGCGTCGTGTTCTTGTCCACCGGCAGCGTCACAGTGAGGATGCCATCCACAAACGTCATCGGAATCGGAATCTCCGCCAGCGCCGTCTGACCAACCAGATTCAGCAGATACAGATTGCTCTCCTTCACTTCAATGATGCACTCCTGACCCACCATGCTCATCGGCACGCTCATGCCGTTCATGATGACGCTCGTCGCCTGCCACTTGCCTTGCAGTTCTTCTTCCGTCGTCTCCGTGCTGATGGTCAGCTCTTCGTCCTCGGCAGGCGCTTCACGGGTGAAGTCAATCTTCATGCCATCCTGCTCGGTGCTCAGGCCCGTTTCGGTCACGGTCACAAGCCCTTCGCCTTCCGTTCCCTTGTCCATCACGAGGTTGCCGTCCTCATTCTTTTCCCAGACGCCTTCCTCCGAATCCATGCCCGTAATGTCCATCTTGTAGGTACCGTCAGCGTTGATGGTCAGCGTCACCTGAATGCCAAGCAGCTCGCCGTACCATTCGCCGGTCACATCCGCCGTTTCCGCGAACGCACCCACCATCATCGTCAGCGCCAGCAACAGCGCCAGAACCAAGGAAGTCAACCGTTTCATGTGCCTTTTCTCCTTATTTGGGGATTTTCCCCGTGTATTTTGCGGCATGTTTTTTCCTCTCGAACGCCGCTCTCGATTGCGTTTATTTTATCATTGTTTCCGTGATATGTCAATGGAGGGGAGGAATTTTACAACTGCTGTGATTAAAAAGGGATTGAAACGATGTTATCCACCGCTTTTGCACATTGTTATCCACAAGGTTATGCACTTTCTGTGGATAAGCCGTGCGAAAAATTCCCCTCCACGTCTCCGCATGAGACAGGAAGGGGGAAATGCTATGAAATTACTTGTCGAACCCTTTGACCTCGTAGTCGTTTTCTTCGACAACCGCTTTGAGCAGGGGCTTCAAGGCGTTTTCATCCGCATCGGCTTTCAGCGTCACGACCACCGTACCCGCTTCGTGGCTTGCCGCCGCGCTCTGCACGCCATCCACCGCTTCCAGCGCCGCCTTCACGCGTGCCTCGCAGTGGGCGCACATCATGCCATCAATGCGCATCGTCAGCACCTTTGCGCCGGGCTGGGCGGCTATGTTGGGCAGCGTCACCGGGTGCAGGGCGCGGTCATGCCGGCCGTCGCGCAGGCGGAAGAGGTTCAGCCGCAGCGCGTTCGACACCACGCAGAAGCTGCTCAGGCTCATCGCCGCCGCGCCGAACATCGGGTTCAATTTCCAGCCCAGCAGGCTGATGAACACGCCCGCCGCCAGCGGGATGCCGATGACATTGTAGC
>ULWQ01016699.1_pt1 | contig 26529 bp, 26 predicted proteins | sample 1960491 | NCBI WGS metagenome assembly ULWQ01 (sample SAMEA4835816, study PRJEB28245) | human gut metagenome | biome: gut microbiome; material: fecal sample | place: Denmark | collected 2008
ATTAATGCTTTTTTTGTGTCTACTTTTTCTTGACTATTTCACTATCATACTTGATTTATAATATAAATGATATTCTTTATAGCTGTTAAAAAATCTACTGATATCAGTAGAAATTTTTATAGCTTGTTAAATCAGTAGAATTCTTTATATGACTAAGTAAATTAGTCAGTGGGTATAGTAGTTATTGTTATATGCTTACTAACTTTTTTAAATATAGTAAAATAGAAAGAAAGATGATGTAAATATATAAATAATATCGTATAATACTATTGAGGTATAGTAGTGAAAAAGTTAGATAAAGTATTAAAAATTTTTAATAATAAAGTATTAAAAGAAAAGCAATATAACAACAAGAAATTGCGGATAAAAAGGGAGTAATGCGTCAACAAATAACCAGATTTGAAAATATGAGTAATCCCCCAACTATTTTCTTTTTAGTAAAATATGCAAATGCATTAGGTACAGAAATAGATGTTGTTCTAAAAGGTGTAGAATTAATAGGGGTGACAAATAATGAACAAGTATGAGATTGTTAAGTTTGTTGATGATGAAGTAAAATTAGATGTCAATATTTCTCCGTTAGAAAAAACAATATGGATTAATATCGAGCAAATATCCGTCTTATTAGAAAGGGATAGATCGGTAATAAGCAAGCATATTAAAAATATTTTTTTAGAAGGAGAACTTTTGGAAGAATCAGTTTGTGCATTTTTTGCACATACTGCAAATGATGGGAAAATATATAATGTTAAATATTATAATTTGGATATATAGGAGGTAATTTAAGTGTCTGAAAAAGATAATGAATTTGAAGAAAAAGAATTAGATTCAGAAGATGAAAACGATGAAATAGAAAATTCTGACGAAGACGAAGAAAATAATTTAATTAAAGTTTGTGATGATATTGTAGCTAATGGTGGTAGAGCACCATTAATTAAGTTTGTTATATATGGTGTTGGAAATATTGCATATCAAAGCGATAAGGGTATATATTTTTTACCTATAACAGCATTGGAAGACTAAAAAATATTTATAGTGTTAACAACTAAAAATGCTATTGCCAAAAGCAATAGCATTAATTTCTAGCTTAAGAGGTGACCCACGGTACCACTTGGGAGCTTACTTATTCATTCTTGACAACTCCATAGGAAATTATCATAAGAGCTTTAATTAAAGCTTTCATAAATATCACCTCCTTAACACACTAAGGTTAACAGGTACCTTGGCACCTTAGTAAATATATTATATATGATTCTTTTTAAATAATCAAGTTATATACAGTTTATTTACACTGACTAAAAAAATAATATAATAATAAATATATATAATGGCCTTATATTAAGGCCATCTTAAAGCATATATTATTGATCAACACGTTCATATTGATATACAGTTATAGCATCTTCATCTGTTACAGGTACATGATTTCTAGAACTATTAATTGCTTCCATAAGTTCTTCACCTTTTAGGCCAACAAGATCTGTTTCTTTAAAAAGATCACTATTAATAAATTCTTGAGGACTATTGAATCTAGTAATCTTTGTTATTTGTCCATATACTACCTCATAAACGGTACTATTATAAGCCCATAATACACCAATATCACTTACATCGATGTTACAAAGTTCATCGTAACTTGCTATTACATCGATAACTTTGCCTTCATTTTTAAGTTTTTCAAATCTACTATCAGTAATTCCTGTTTTAAAGTAGTGAGGATGTGTGAATAAATTTTCATCAACGCCTTCGGTTGGATATTTAAGGTCCTCTTCATAGATACAACTATTTGTATACCATCCCATATAGTCTAGTGAATAATGGTCGTTAAAAGTAGCCCATGCCATTACTCCACCCCATTCACGCATACTACAACGTACTGCTTGTCCAGTATTCAAAACAGGTACACACCCGTCGTAACGTTGATGGGCATCACCACCAAAGCAATAACCGTGTTCACGAATTTCTTCGGCAACTGCTTCAATAACATCATCTGTTAATGGTGCATCAATATAGTCATAATTTGACCACCACGTCCAACCTACAACTTTGTAGGTTAATTTCTTTTCTTTGTTTTCATCCATAATTAAAAGTTTCCTCAAGTAATATTTTTAAAATAATTATATTAGATTATAGAGCAATTATACCATAGTTTATATTAATATTCAAATAATAAATAAAATGCTATGAAAATATATTAATATTATTGAGCTATATTTTTTATAAAAACTGGTTAGTCTTTATTTAAATAAACAATAATACACATATACTATCAGTCTACTTGTGGTTGATTTTCCCATTATTTCAAATAAATGGTTGAATATATATAAATATAATGATATAATGTTAACAAAGAAAAAAAAGGAGGAAAAAGAAAATGAAGAGAAAAACATTTATTTTGTTATGTGTCATTTTAAGTGCACTATTCATTAGTAGTTGTAAAATTTGTGTTGATCCCCCAACTAACCCCAATGATCCAAATTATAATCAACAAGAAAAAATAGATGGAACTTATTCCGCAAAAACATTGCATTACGGAAATATCCCCGAATCATATACTGTTACCATTAAAGACGAAAAGTATAATAATGCTAAATTTGAAAAGAAAGTTTTAGAAGAAGATTTAAGGTTTTGGATAAGAATTGATAATAGCTGTGAACCTGAACTAGTTGTGTATCAAAAAGGTACTTCTTGTTATTACACAATCACAGAACCATATTATAATACAGTTATTCAAGATGAACCTGAATTATCGACAAATCAGCCCGCAATATCATGCGAATATTATATTTTTGAAACAAGCGATAAACTTTATTTTGTTGAAATGACGGTTGAGGTAAATGAGAATAATAATGGTACAATAATTAAAGGGCAACCAACATTAAATGGATATTATGAATTAACTAAAATAGAAGATTTATTAAACACTAAAGGATATTATGTAGAAGAATCTAATGTTGGTAGTCTATTCTATAGAAATGGAACGCCTTCTTTCTTTGTTGGATATGAAGGAATCTTTAAAACTAAAGAACAAATTAGTGAAACGCTTGAACAAAATAATATGTATTCAACTTTAGACTTAAATAAATATGATGATGAGTTTTTCAAAAAATATGACTTAATTGTTCTATCAGCTCAAATACAGTATGGTACAATAGTTTCGGTAGAAGATATTAAAATAAACACAGAAAATGCTAAAGTAGAATTAACTTTAAAAAATATTTCTACCTCACTAATTGCTCCTGACATTGTTGCACCATACCATATAATAGTAGTAATTAAAAAAGGTCTTGTTGGAGATATTACTAAATTAGTAACTACTGATTATACTAATAATATATTTTGAAATGAATTGTTTGCTAAAAAAATCATAATGGTATAATATATCATTAGGTGATAAAAGATGAAAGCTAGATTATACTTATTAGAAGGTACTTATCCAAGTAAAGTTATTATTAAGAATAATTTAATAACTAAAGAATATACCTATCAAAACTCACAAGAATTTATTAACGACATTAATAACTTATTTGAAATTAATAATAATTCTGACACAACAGTAATACTTGTACTTGATCCAAGTATTTGTAGAAACATTGCTATGGATAATGGTTTTGGAAAATTTCAATTAGCAGGTTATAATAATCTTAATAATTATGATGATATAAGGTTTTATCGCTATGATGAGAAAAATGATTTAGAAATATTTGAAGATATATATCAAAAAGATATACAGTCTTCAGATAATAAATTATTAAACCTAGCATTACAAAAAGATGTAGATTTAGAACTAGTTAAAAAAGGTGAAAACCTAATAAAAGAAATTAAATGTGAAATTCTTGAAATAGATGAAAATAAAGAATTAGTAGAATATATTGAAAAAGATTTATTAACAGATAAAAAACTAATAAGCATTGTAAACAAATATGACAAGATTAATACAATTAATAATCTTAAAGCCTCGATTTATGCGATTTATCAAATATGTAATAACCATAATGATATAAAAGAAATCATAAGAAATTGGATTCTATCTACTGAACCAATTATAAAAAATAATGACTATACTACTTTAACTCCTAAATTTGAAAGCATAGCAAAAGTATGTGATAATATATGTAATGATAGAACATATTTAACTTTTGAAGAAATTGAAGAAACGATAAAAGATAAATTTAATTACTTAATGATAATGAATATTGATTTATTAGAAGAATATAAATATCAAATAACATCAATAGATTTCAAAGAGAAAAAGGTATATTTTAAACCATATTATTATTAGCAAATACTAAAATAGAGATTTGATGGATAGTCAAATCTCTATTTCTTTTTTACACCTCTTCGCATACTTAATAAAAGTACCCCTACTAATGTTTAATAGGCTTGCGGCACCAACACTAGTTATTTCTTTATTGCAATAACTCTTAAAAACTTGTATAAAATCACTTGTAATTTGATAGGGCGGCCTACCCATATGGATAACCTTTTCTTTAGCAATTTTGATACCTTCAGCCTGGCGTTGTCTAATATTTTCCCTTTCATTTTGAGCAACAAAACTAAGAACTTGTAAAACAATATCGCTAATAAATTTACCAACTAAGTTCTTATTATCGGTTCTAGTATCAAGTAGTGGAAAATCTAAAACCACAATATCTGCTTTAATATCTTTGGTAATACTAGACCATTCTTCAATAATCATCTCATAATTTCTCCCCAAGCGATCAATTGATTTAATAATTAACAAGTCATTTTCTTTCAATCTTTTTTTCATCTTTTGATAATTAGGTCTTTCAAAATCTTTTCCACTTTGCTTATCAATGTAAATTTGTTTTTCATCAAGACCTTGTTTAAACATTTCATCTAACTGCCTATCAACATTTTGCGTAGTAGTAGATACTCTAACATAACCATATTCCATTTTATTTACCTCCATTTAGTTATGGGTAAATTATAACAAATTTTACTGTTAATAACATACAACAAAGCAAACAAACAAGGAAATAATCGATTATTAAAAAACACAATAATTACTAAAAAAAGTATATATACTAAAAAATACCATCTTACAAATACGCCTTTATTATGATAAAAGTTGACAAAATACCTAAAAAGTGATATAATACACTTGTATGTATAGTTGTCATATACGATGACTAATTTCATATAATGTATTATTAAAATAAAAGATTTTTAAGAAAGGGAATTATTTTAAAAATGAAAAGAAAAACATTAACATTAACATTGAGTATTCTTGCTTGCCTAGCATTAATTGGGGTAGGCTTTGCATCATGGATAATTTCAGCAGATACTTCTGCTGAACCAGCAAAAGGTAACATTATTGTTGATACTGTTGAAGATAAAACATATGTGGTAAGTGGGGAATGGTTAGAGAACAAATCAAGTATAATTTTTGGTGCACCTGATACAATGGATGCAAGTAATCCTTGGTTAACTAATGATTCAGAAGGTAAAACAGAAAATTTAAAAGTAACATATCAATTAACAGTAAAATATGGTGATAATACACCTGCTACAGGACTTGTTGATTCCAATAAAATTGTAGCTACTTTTGGTGTTCCTAATGATCCAAATTATACTGCTGCTGTAAATGGCGGATTAATTATTGCTCCAACAAATGCTACAGTTGTAGAAGCTCCTGAAGGTAATGGTAAGTATAATATTACAGTAACATATCAATGGGGAGAACATTTCGGCAAGGTTAACCCATACACATATTACAATTTAAAAAATGCAACAGATAAACTAAATGGTAGTGAAACTACTTATATGCAAGATGCAAAAACAAGTCTTGATACTTTATCAAAAATCGAAGAAACAGTTGAGTTTACTTTAAGTATTACTGTTAAAAAATAGGTTTTAAATTATGGCAAAGTTAACAAGAAATTCTTATAAGAGAAAAATTATTCTTTTCGGTGTAATTGTATTCATGTCAATAGCATTAATCTCTACAGGTTTTGCCGCATGGGTAATGTCACAAGAAAAGAAACAATCTACATCAGGCAATGTGACTGTTGGTGCTGTTACAGAAGGAAATATTGAGGTTATTCTTGATGAATTAACAGTTAAAGATTTCAAGTTTGAACCAAAAGAATCAGATAAAACAGGTCGTGTTCGTAATGATGGTACAAATTTTGAATCATTAACTGTAACAGTAACTGGTACTATTAAGAATACACAATTCTTAGATGTAAACAATACAACTATTAAGATGATTGTAAAAGATGAAGTAAAACAAGCTGAAACTGCAGGTTATATTATTTTACCAGAATGTGCTAAGAATGAAGTTGTTTTAACACTTATTGATAGTGGTACAAATGAAAAGAAATTCTCATATGAAATAACATTCAAGTGGGGTTCAAAATTCGGAGGAGATAATCCTGGTGAATATTATGATAACAGTGAAAAGTTTAAACCAACTGAAGAAGAATTAAGTGGCTTTGAAGGCACACAAGAAGAAAAAATAACAGCTTACATTAAGAGTGTATTAGATGCATTCCATGCATTAATGGATACATCTACATATGAAGTAGTCGTTACTGCAAAACTTAATTAGTAGGTAATTATGTCTCCTTCTGAAATACTTTCAATCATAGTTACTGTTATCGGGGTATTTAGTTTCGCAACAATATTTACGATATTATACAAAAGTTATGCAAACTCGCAAATTGCAGAACTTAATTCAGGTAAAAAAGACATTGAATTAATTGATGAAGTAATCTATGAAAAACAAGAAAAAGTTAGAAGGCGCAGAAAGATAACTGGAACTATACGTACAGTTGTCTTTTATGCTATTATGGTGGTACTTATTCCATTGTTTATTTTTTCATTGATTAATCGATTTCAAAACAATGTCACAATGATAGGCAATAGAACTGTTATGGTTGTTGCAAGTAACTCAATGAGTTACAAAAATGAAGCTAATAGTTACTTATTTGATGACAGTTTAGGATTAAACAATCAGTTTAATACATACGATCTCATTATTCTTGAAAAAGTGAACAATGAAACCGACTTAAAAAAATATGATGTTATCGCGTTTAGAAATTCAAAAGGTAGTAATACCATTCACCGTATCATCGATATTGATTACAGTAGTACCCCATATAAATATACTACTAGAGGAGATATATACGACGAAAAAGGAACCGATGGTGAAAAACCTACTTTTGATAAAGTTATAGGTAGATATACTGGAAAACGCCTTGGTGGTGTAGGAATGTTCATCTTATTCCTACAATCATATGCGGGGATAATTACAGTATCATCGCTTATATATTGCTTATTAATGATTGATCGCATTGCAAATAAAATTGATAAAGTACAAGAAGAACGAATCAAAAAACTTGAAGAAGCTTTAGAATATGAAAATGAAGATAATTTAAATGAATTTAAAGCTATTTATACTGAAACAATTTATTACAAAGGCTATGCGTATAAATTTGATGAAAATGGTTTTGTTGATAAAACCGAAATAAATAACAACGAATACTTAGAAAAATCGGATAGTACAATGATTAAAGAATTGACTAACCAAGAAACTTCAGAAACCAAAACTGAAGAAATTACAATAAATGAAGAACAGGGAGAGTAACCTTATGAAAAAACCCTATTTTACAAGAAAGAACTTGATAGTTTTATCACTTGCATTCTTTTATTCTTTCTTACTACTATTTGTAGGTTTATGCCTAGATGGATCTCATCTACTAATAGGTAAAAAGAATCCAATAGCACTTGTTGCGGAAAAAATAAATTTTGAACCAATAAGATGTGGTGTAACAGGATATGTAAGTTTAATACTTGTTGCAATATATATATCTGTATTTGTAGCATTGTTCTTATACGAAAAAAGATATGCAGTTTTAAACAATAAAAAGCCATATAGTCTAAAAATGATTCTATCTTATCTTGCATCACTAGTAGCATGTTTTATATTATCATTTGGCGTTGGTATGTTAATTTGTGGAAAAAATGGCATCAAAACAATGTATCAATTTACTGGTCAAAGTTTATTAATAACAACATGTATATATATTCTTGCATTTGCTTTTATTGGTGGAATATTGATGTTTATTGTAAACTTTACTCAAGTTGACAAACCATTTAGAGCATTTGAAGACAAAAACTATCCAGTACTTGATGACGATGATCTTGTTAAAAATGATGTTAGTTCAAACTTTGATGCTGTACCATCAAGTAAAGTTAGTGGCACAGTAAGTGGTGAGGTTGGAATTGGTCAACCTGCTGCTACTGACAACAACAATTCAAGCGTTATTCGTCAAACAGAAGAACTAGATGACCGTGAAAAAGTATTCCCAGCATTATCAATGATGGATGAAGAATACGAAGGTTATGCGGTTGAAAATGTTGTTAGTGATAACTTAACATTAAATGAAATTGCAACAAGATTTAGGAATTATCTTGCCAAAGAAGAAAAATTATATTTTGATATTGATACAATTCGTTTCTTTGTGAGCGGATTTGCCGCAAGTCATTTCATGATTTTAGAAGGTTTATCTGGTACAGGTAAATCAAGCTTACCAAGATATTTTGCAAAGTTTATCAATGCTAATCTATTATTTGTTCCTGTCCAAGCAACATGGAGAGATAAAACTAACCTAATCGGTTACTTTAATGATTTCTCTAAAGCTTACAGTGAAACTGAATTCTTAACAAGCTTATATCATGCTAACTATAATCCTGATATGATACATATGTTTGTACTTGATGAAATGAACATTTCAAGAGTTGAATATTATTTTGCTGACTTCTTATCAGTGCTTGAATATCCTGAAGAAGAATGGAAAATAAAAATAATGCAACTTCCATATAATTTCATCCCTCCTGCAAAATTAGATGATGGTGTTATTCAAATACCTAATAACGTATACTTTGTAGGTACCGCAAACAAAGATGACTCAACATTCACAATTACTGATAAAGTTTATGACCGTGCAATCACAATTGATTTTGACAATCGTAATGATGCATTTAATGTAAATGGTGACGCATCAACAATTAACCTTAGTAGAAGTGCCCTTGCTAAACTATATCAAGAAGCTAAAAACAATAAGAGTTATCAAATGACTGATAATGATTATCAAAAATTCCAAACTATAAGTGATTACATTTATGATCAATTTGATATTACTTTTGGTAACCGTATTTTAAATCAAATATCTGAACTTGTTCCAGTATTTGTATCATGTGGTGGTACAAAAGAAGAAGCTCTTGACTTCTTACTTTCACGAAAAGTTATTAGCAAAATTGAAGGCCGTTTTGAAGAATATGTTAAAAATGCTTTAAGAGAATTACTTAACTTAATTCATAAAACATACGGAAAAGATGTTTTAAAACGTAGTGAAAAAACAATTCAAAATTTAATGAGAAGGTTATAACAATATGAAAATCATCGAAGAAAATCTTTTAAAAAAGATGATAACACAACTAAATAATTACGAAAAAAAGTATCAAGATGTAAAAGAACGTTTTACTCATTTAGAAGAAATTGAGTTTACATCTTTACAAGAACTTTCTTTCGAAAAAGATAATGAATTCTTCGATGAAGTAACCTTTATCTTAAGTGTTATCACTTCGATAATTGCTCATCCTCAAATATCTAACCGTGATGAAGATATTATCGAACGAGCTGAACAAGTTGGCAACATTACTAATGAAGCATTAAAACAAACAATACGTGATGCAAGTTTGTGGAAAGAAAAAGATTTTGAATTAGTTCCTGAATATATTCATTATCATCAACACATTGATGATTTAAAAATTTATGAAAATATCTTCATTGGTATGCTAATTCATCTAATTGATACAGAACTTGCTAAATATGACGTTTTCTATCAAAGACTTATTCCAAGTATGCAAACTGATGCATTGTTTATTGAAGAAAGCGAAAAAATTGAAAAGACATTAACAAAAATAGATAGTTTAAAACGTAAAATGTTACATATTAAAAATACAGTTTTTTACAAAGAAATATCTAAAGTCAATTTAAATTTAAGAAAAATACAACCCACAAATATTTTATTAAAAAACAAACTATATAATTTATGTTATAAATTCTATCGCAAATTTGTTATTTATGAAGATAATAAAAACTTACAAATTGATTTTAAAAAGTATTATTACTATCAAATATTAAGAGTATTTAAATTAAATGAATTTAAGCTTGATGATAAAAATCAAAGTCTAGTATTTAACTATCAAGATAAAAAAATAAAACTAGTAGATAATGAAGAAAATTCTAAAATTAGTTTAGAAATTAAATATCACAATAATGTCTATAAACATCTTTTAATTCTATCAACTGATCGTGAATTAATAGATGAATACGCTGAAGATAAAGATTACATAACAACAGAAGTAATTTCCCTTTGGAATTTATATAACGTTGATACAAATGAATTTGTCTTCAACAATCAAGCAAGTGAAATAGAAATTGCTAGAAAATGGGTAATGAGTAAACTTCAAGAAGTAGTTGCAAAGAAAATGATTTACTCAAAATATTGCCCAATATGTAAAGATAAAAACTTAACAATTGAAAATGATATATATCATTGTAACAATTGTAAATCAATTTATACATTCAAAAAAGAAACGAAAGATGTAATTTGGTTTATTAAATTAAGGAGGTAACTCGCATGGAACAAAACATCCAAGAACCTAAAAAAACCACTATATTAATAGAAGACTTATATAAATCATATGGTGAAAAAGAAGTTCTACTTGGACTAAATTTAGAAGTTCATGAAGGCGAATTATTTGGATTTATTGGCCGAAATGGTATTGGTAAATCAACAACCATAGATTGCATGATTGGCGCTAAAAAATTCAATAAAGGTAGAATTGAATTAAACGGTTATGATATTGTAAAAGATCCTATTGATGCTAAAAAAAGTCTTGGATACGTTGCAAGTGAACCCACTTGTTATGAGGAAATGACAGGTTATGACTATTTAGAATTTGTTGCAAGCATATATGGTATGACTGAAGGTGACTTTAGAAGAAACAGTGAATATCTTTGTAACAGATTACAACTAAACTTAGATGAATTAAATAACCCTATTTCTGATTATTCACATGGTATGAAACAAAAACTATGTTTGGTTGCAAGCCTTATACATAGCCCTAAAGTATGGGTTTTAGATGAACCTACAGTTGGGCTTGACATAATGGCAGTAGAAGAACTTAAAAAAATGTTAAGGGAATATGCAAATCACAATAATACGGTTTTCGTTACAAGCCATAACATTGAATTAGTATCTAAAATATGTGATAAAGTTGCCATTATAAATGATGGTAAAGTTGTTGCATTATATGACTTAAATAAAAACCCTAATAAACGATTACAACTTTCAAAAATCTTTCTTGACACATATGGAGGTTAAAGATGCTAAACCTTTTAGCAAAAGACTTTAAACTTCTATTTGGAAAAGAAAAAAGTATTGCAAGAAGAATTGCAACTATTCTTGCAACCCTTATATTTATAGCGTGCTTTATTGCAATTGAAGTTTTTCTATTTACTACAATTTTAAATAAAATCAGTAAATATGATCAAGCACCAATTGCTTATATGAACCTATTTCTTACCGTAATATCAATACTAATAATTATTGCAAATATTTTTCAAGCAAAAAGATTATTCTTTAATGAAAAAGATATTGAACAACTAGCCAATAGACCAGTAAGTAATGGACAAATAATAAGTTCTAAAATGGTTTTCTTATTTATTATGCATTATGGTACAAGTTTATTATTTGTTTATCCACTGTTTGTAGCATACGGAATTATCTTTTCAAGAAGTTTCATATTCTACTATTTGGCTTTATTTTATCCATTATGTTCATTCTTATTTGAAATGGGAATTGCTTTAATCTTAGTTTATCCCGTATGGCTTATTAATAAATATCTTAGAAAACATCTAATAATCAGATTTATTTGTGCTTTAGTAATCATATTCATATGTTGTTATCTATATTCAAAAGTATTGAATTTATTTATTGCAATTGTCGCAGATAACAATATAAATGTTTTATTTACTACCGATTCAATAAACTTCTTTATGAATCTTAGAAAATATGAATTTCCAACTAACTTTCTAGTAGATATTTTTATAAGTTATCGCACATCAAGAATTTGGATGTATCTACTAATTGCAATAGGCGTGTTTGCAATTGGCTGTACAATTTGTATAGCAGCTTATGGTTATGTAAGAAATATTTCAATTAAAAATAAAGCAAAGAAAATTAAAAAAGAACCTAAATTAGTTAGTCCTAAAAAAGCTCTACTAAAAAAAGAATTGCTTTTAATTACTAAAAATCCTGGATATATTTTATCATTTACGGGTTTATTAATCGTTCAACCATTTTTAGTATTTTTAGTAACCAAATCAATGAATACAATTTTTTCTAAAGGTATCTTTAAATACTATGTATCTGTTGTACCTAATTTCTTACCATTAATGGATGTGCTTATCCTAATGTTATTTACGGTAATTATTGCGCAAGGCGCATCAAGCTACATATCAATGGAGAAAAAAACAATTAAAGTAATAAAAATACTTCCAGTTGAACCGCAAACCCAATTAATGATAAAAGTGTTAATACCATTAGTGATGTCAGTAGCTTCACTATTTGTAACAACATTAGTTCTATTAGTTGGTAAACTAATAAACTTCCCAACCTTCATATTTGGTTTCTTATTAACCCTTGCATTACTCTTAATTTTTAGTATGATTTGTTTAAGAGAAGAATTACACATAAGACATTTAAAACCTAGGTCAACATTTAGATCTAATTTATGTGCATACCTTTTACCAATTGCCTACTTTGTAATTACAGCTTTATTATCATATTTAAAAATTAACCTAATACTTGCTTACTTTATAGGTTTAATTCTAATTTCAATAATAGGAGTTATTATGGCAATTATACTTAAGAAGAATGCAAAATCATGGTTTATGGATTTGGATGTGGTGAACTAAATGAAAAAGAAAAACTTAATAATCTTATTATTAATACCTTTTGTAATTACTCTTGTTGGTGTAATTACCATTAACACAACCTTTAACTTTATTGAAAACGATATGATTGGGATAGATTGGTCTTATGATGAAATAGAAGGCATCAAATTAGAAGATAAACTTCACAAATTAGTTGCAAGTCCTATCTATGAACAAGGTTATCCCCCACTAAAAGAAGAAGCGCTGGTTTGGAGCGTTTATGATAGCGATAATCCTGAAGGAAATAAATATGCAAAAATTGTAAATGAAAATGATAACTGGTATTTACAACCATTACAAATTGGCGAAGTAAAAGTAACATGCTCAAATAAAAAAGGCAACATCTTTAAAACGATGACCGTTATAATTTTTAAAGAAGGAGCAATTGTTGTTCAAAGCAAAATCAAAGCATCACAAAATAATATTGATCCCAATATCTATTATGGTGAATATGACTTTGACAACAATCTAAATAAGCAAAAAGCTACCTTTGAATTTGAAGTAAAAACTATTGGTGATTTACAAATAAATGACTTACAATATGTAAATAACACCCCTGATATTATTGAAATAGATGAAGTAAATAAAATTGTTAAAATTAAAACATCAGGTGATGCAAGTTTTACGGTAAAAACTAATAATGATGAAATGGTAAAACCAATGACTTATTCATTTAAAGTAGTAAAAGATGGCGTAAATGTCTATGACTATAATCAACTACTTGCATGTACAAATAAATCAACCAATGGTGAAATTGTTGTACTTAGAAAGTCATTTGAATCTGTTAATAATTTAAATAATACAACTGATAATAACGTAGTATGTTTTGGCAACTATACAGATGGTAAAAAAATTGATTTTACATCTGATGTATATTCATTTGAAACAACCTATAATCAAGATTATATTAAAGCTTGGAACGAATTTGTAAATAGTAATCCAAGTTATAAGAAGATATCTAATAGAGTGCTTGCGGGGATAAGAGTTCAAAAAGATTTCTATGGTAATGGTTACACAATAAATCTTCACAATTTAACATTCCCATCAAGTACAATGGATGTAGTTGATAGTAATGGTAATAAAACGACAATTCCTGCTCTTTCAAAAGATGATCTATATAGAGGACCTCTACCATTTTACAGTTTAGGCGAACATGATAATATGCCACTTATTGAAGCATTCGGTCAAGATAATGTCGGTATGTATGTAGATGGCAGTGACATTTTAATCAATGACGTTAATTTAAAAAACTGTGATTTTGGTAACTTAATGTCAAACTTAGATTATGTTGGTACCGTTCTTGAAACTAATGGTAATAACATTACAATTAAAAATTCAAGATTATCTAATGGTAAACAAGTTGTTAGAAGTTTCTCTTCTACTAACGTATCAATCGTAAATTCAATGTTAAGTAACGCAAGAAATTTCTTATTAACAATTGGCTCTAACGATTATATTAAAGCAGATTTATTAAAAGAATACGAGTTTACTCTTTTAAATGGTGAAAAAATAACTAGCACAATAAACAACTATTTGATGAAAAGCAATGCGGGAGACGACACTTTAAATGCTTTCGTAATTGGTTCATTTACTGATAAAGAAAAAATGCGTAAAGCTATCTTAGATATCCAAAACGCTTTAAACGATGAAAGTTTAATAAAAGATATTTATAAAGGTAGTATGAACATTAAAGATACAATGTTTTATCGAAGTGGTATTGCCTCAATTGGTATGGACACGATGTTTAGTGGTCCGTTCCTTGAATCAAGCACTCCATCAGTTGTGAATATGTTGCTTACAGGACTAAATGTGCCATACATTCCAAATCATGTTGGAGGTATGTCATATCCAGTAGAACTTAATATTACCGGTAAGACTAAATTCTATGATTACAAAGAATGGAACAACTTAGATATCACAGGATTAATAAATGAAAATATATCAAGCTTTGTTGATGATGCTAAAGAAATTTTTGGTGTTACTGACGCAAATATTGGTGATATATCAATAGATACAATATTCCCAATTAAGAGTTTCTTAAAATCAAGTGTTGTTACAACAACATCAAGTGATGGTAAAGTCTATGTTAATATTCCAATTGCTTACTATGGTGGTGGTGCTAACCTCTCTAAAGTAACGTTTGATACAGAAGATTTAAAATATGACTCATGCAAATTAACAGTTGTTGATTTACTAGATAAATATTTATCACTGAAAGGAATTGATCCATCTAATGTTGATTTAAATAAACTTGATTTAGCAGTTATTAAAAACGTTATGTTAAAATGTGTTACAATCGTAACAGGCTATGAACCATTTAAGTTCATATCTGTAAATAAACAAGGCTATTTATTTGATGAAGGTCCACGTGCACCTCAAGCCTTGGAATTAATTAAAAATGCACAAGGAGAATAAACATGAAAAAAATTATCTCTATTCTATCCATCCTATTAATAGCATGTTTTGCTTTAACAAGCTGTGGTAGTTTTAGCACAGCTGAAGATGGTAAAATAATAAAAGCAATTACTACTAAAGAAGAAAAAGATGGTACTATCAAAATGGTAATATCTTATACCGATGAAGAACTTGCAAATGATGAGTTTATTCTTCCAAGAGGTGTTACAGGAAATGGTATTAAGAGTATATTTACGTATGAATCACTTGACAAAACAGGTATAGTGATTCGTGTAAACTATACAGATGAAACGATTGAACCAACGGAGTTTACTTTACTTCATGGTAAAAATGGTGTAGATGGTATATCAATAGCAGGGATTGAAACAACTGTTAATGAAGAAACGGGTGAAACAACCGTTACAATAACTTACACCGATGAAGAAAAAGAACCTGTATCATTCACAATTCCAAAAGGCGAAAAGGGTGAAACAGGTCGTGGAATCTTAAGTATCGAAAAAACTTCTTCAGATGAATTAAATGATGTTTATACAATAACTTTCACTGATAATACAACAACAACTTATACGATTTCTAACGGTAAAGATGGTAAGGATGGCATATATATCACTGATATAATTGGAACAACTACATCAACTGAATATATCGTAAAATTTATTTTTTCAGATAAAACTACTAAAGAAATAACTCTTGAAAAACCAGCAACAAACAAATGGATTAGTGGAAGTTCATTTCCTAAAGTAGATGTAGGAAATGACAACGATTATTATTTTGATACATATCATAAAATAATCTACACTAAACGTGACGGTGTATGGACATTAGTAATTAGTTTCAACGATAGTCAAGAAACATATAAAGTAATATTTAACTTAAACGATAAAACAGATGGTGGCCCAGAAGCAAGTATGCCTGCTGGCTTTGATCTTCCTTATTGTTACATTCAAAGAAATACTTACTTTAAACAAAATGGTTATGGTAATATCCCGGTTCCAACAAGAGAAGGTTATACATTCCTTGGATGGTATACAACTAAAACCATTGGCCCAACAAGTGGAGTATTAACAGATTTAACACCAATACTTTCTGATTTAGAACTTTACGCACAATGGGCTAAAAAGTAAAACAAAAAATAATTCTTAGTATCTAGTTATCTAGATACTAAGAATCCATTTGAAATTTTATATATGCACTTTAGTAAAAAACATACTAAAATATATATATAAAACTTCAAAAGAAAGGAAAGGCTATATGAAAAGTAGTAAACTAAAATATTACATAACAATGATCTTAATAAGCTTATCACTAATTAGTATAGGCTTTGCTTCGTGGGTATTTAATGTTGGTTCAGATATATCTATAGATGCTAATGGTAACATCAACACTGATGAAATTAAAAGAGAATATAGTTTTGAAGATTTTGGTATTGTAATCTCTTCAACTACTTCAAATGTAGAATATGCGGAACGAAACGGTGAATACGTTGCGATAAATCATTCTGTTGTTACAAATTTAACTTTTGATATAAGTAATTTACTAGTAAAGGATATGGACTTTCAAACAAGTGAAAAAATCGGTATATTCTTTACGATGGAAATTTTTAATGCAGATGGAACAGCGTATAATAATTCAAATAATAATAAGATTGATGGTGTATTTGCTACATTGTCAAATTATGAATACATTAACTATCCATTAATGTTAAATAATAATACATATTATATTCCATTAAAATCTAAGGCCAATATATCTTTATATTCACTTTGTTTAATGGATTCAACAATTCCGAATAAAACAGATTATAAAGTTCCATTTAAAATCGTGTTTAATATGGCAAACTTTAATTATGATATTGCGGAATGTACATTTAAAATTAACATAAGAGTAGGTGATATAAATGAATAAAAAAAGATTTGTGTTTATATTTATTATAGTTTTTGTGTTATTTATTACAATTGGGTATGCATCTTGGATTATAACTAATGGATCTAATGAATCATTCATATTTGGAAACATACTAAGCAAAGATAAAGTAACTATTAATGTAAAATATGTTGCATATACAGGACTTGAAATAACATATGGAACTGAAAAGAATCCAGCCTATCCAGACCAAACAAATGTCAACACTGTTTATTCTGTAAATGATGAAGATTCATATAATAAAATTGTTAATTTCGATAAAAATTTCAACTTAGGAATTAATTTTAATAGTACAAACATAGAACAAAAATGCCCTGTTAATAATAGTAGTGATGCATACGTTATCAATATAACAACGGCAATAACTAAAGAAACCAGTTCTGGTTGTGGCTCTTCTACTACTTATAAAGGTGAATATACAATTTATAAGACATCGTATGAAAAGAAAGTTAAAATGGAGTATTTTAATCCAGATACTATAGATACAATAACTATAGCGAAAAACAATCAAATACCTGCAACTTACATTAGCAAAATCATTAATAATAATAGTAATTATAATTTTTTTGGGTTTGTAAACGTTTTAACTGATGGAACACCTGGGTCAACTGCTTTACCAATTAACACAAAATTTACAGAAAGTAAAGATATCTATGCCTGTTTCAATAGAAAAAATGGTGAGGGTATAGCAAATGGAAATGTAACGAACCAAATTATCAACGCTACATCCACAATAAATATATATTCTGGAAATAGTAATTCTAATTTAGATATAAAAAATGATGCTAGTTATTTTTCTCAACTAAAAACAGTATTTGTAGGTAGTAATAATGGTATTGAAATAAAAAGCGGAGCAACGGTAAACTTTTGTTTAAATAATGGCAAAACACTTGTTGAATGTGCTGTAAAGGAAGTAAACAAACCTACATCTAATCCTTTTGATTCGCAGCATACCCTGCAATACAGAATTTTACTAACAAGTGATGTAACAATTAATGGGACTATGTTGATAGGTGGAACCATAGGTAGTGGTAATAATAATGGTACACAAGGAAATATAACTAATGAGTTTGTTTGCATAGATTTAAATGGGCATAATTTAATTGTCAATGGGACTTTAAAGTCTTACGGAGTAATTATGGATAGTGTAGGAACCGGTAGTGTTATAGTTAATGATTCAGGTCATCTTCAATCTGTAGCGGTTATTTATGATTACAAAGGTGGAAATAGTACAAGTAACCAAAATAGTTCAAATATTTGCCCATTTCAAATATATAACATTCCATATTTAATGTGCACATTAGAATTTAATGGCAACAATAACAATTGGGGAAAATTTGATTCGTTAGTACGTATGCATCCGTCTAGTCATAGTTTTACAGATAGTACTATTACGTTGAATTTATTAGGAAACAGCGGTTGTTTGTTTACTCCAACATCAAGTAGTGGTAAAATCATAGTGAAATATAACAAAATTGAAGAATTGAGTAAAAATAGTACATTAAGTCAGTATACATTTGATGGAAGAACACAATTCAACTTTTATGATTGTGATATAAAACTATCAAGTCTTGAAATAAAAGTTAGTGCGGCGGCAATAAATACAGGAAAATTATCTTTTCCAATTAGTACTTTTTTTGACATCAATCTATATAATAGTGATTTTACATTTGAGCAAGCAATTTCTTTTATGCCTGGCTCTTCATTATACGTTGATGAAGATAGTTCGATTATATTGAATTACAATTCATCAAGAGCAGCATCTATATCTATTCTAGATCAACCTGTATATGGATATAATTTTACTAAAGGCAATGTTCTAAATACAAAATCTAGTTTAAATGTAAGTAATGTAACACAAGCAAATCTTTTTTGGGCTAACACAGTATTGTGGAAATATTACAATAAATCGCAAGTATTATGTAATGGCATGTTATATTTTAAAACAGGTAATTCTTCCGCATACAAACTAGCTGGTCAATTAAATTTTAATAAAATAGGCTATATTGACTCCAACAATAACAAGACTATAATAAATTCAAATTCGCTTTCACCATTCAAAGAACTTAAAGATGCTGGATGCAATATTGTCACATATGATTATGATTTTATACCAGGAATATATGGTGATACAAAAAGCAATTATAAAGGATATGCTAGACCATTTGTTTCATATGATACAGCTTATATATATGATGGAAATAATGATATGGTTGGAACGTATGATTTCAACACAGGAATATTTAATAGCAATAATAAAAATTATATATTGAATCCAGGTACTACAATGAGTAACAAAACAATAACAATAGAAGAATGCACAATTAACGAAAATCATACAATAAGTACATCTTCTGGAAAATATGTTTTTTATTGTAACGTATTTATGCCTTTAACATCTAGTTCAGGTACATATACATGTAAAATATCAAAAATGACTGATTCTTCAACAAATACTCATAATATATCTTATGATGAAACACTACAATGTTGGGTTAAAGTATGATAGAAATAGGGAATTTATCAGTTTCAGGCTTTATATTCTTTTGGATGATAGGAATCATATGTTCACAGATTTATTATGTGATTGAAGGTAGAAAATATAAATTAAAATGGTACTATTCATTAGGAATAGGTTTAATGATTTTGTTTTTTGAAATTGTTTCCGCAAAATTATTATTCTTATTAGAAAATATACAAAATTTATCCAGAACTAGTTTTGCATTAACTGGAGGATATTCATTGTTTGGTGTATTTTTGTTTATGCCATTTATATTAATATTGTTATCAAAATATTTGAGAAATGATAGTATGTTTATTTTAGATTTTTCATCTATTGGAATATTAATTGAATTAGCAGTTTATAGAATAGGATGTAAAGTTGTTGGGTGTTGTGGTGGTATAACAATTAATAACTATCAAATACCTACACAGATTATTGAGTGTATTATAGATGCAATCATTGCTATAGCACTAATTGTTTTACAGTTTAAAAATAAAATTGAAAAAAATGGTGTAAAAACAAGTTTAGTTTTCATATCATATGGATTTATAAGGTTTATAATTGAATTCTTTAGAATAAGAGAAAATATAATAGGACCTTTTTCAATTTCTCATATATTTGCTATAATAACAATTATAATAGGAATAGTGATATATTATCTATATAATATTAAAAAATGTGAAGAATCAAAAAAATAGTTACATGAAAAAGTGATAATAGACTGACAAATCTATTATCACTTTTTATTTTTAAAAAATTCTTTTAAGTATATTTCTTTTTAAGTTATTCAAAATTTTGTATAATATATTGTGTGGGTGAAGTATGAAAAACATAGGGTATTATAGTAGTGGTAAGTATTTATACGAAATCATAGAAGAAAATGGCTATATTGTCAAAATTGGGGTTGTAGATTCAATCCGTGATGGTGTTTCTTCATCTTTAGTAATTGATGAATGTATTAAAGAATTAGATGAATATTTTAATAAAAAAAGAACTGTGTTTAATGTTCCAATTAAACAATTTGGAACAGAGTTTCAAATGAAGGTATTTGAAGTATTAAAGTCAATACCTTATGGGCATACTTTATCATATAAGGATGTTGCAATATTAATTGGTAAGCCTAAAGCATCAAGAGCAGTAGGAAATGCATGTAATAAGAATCCAATTATGATTGTTGTGCCATGCCACAGAGTTATTGGTAAAAATGGTAAACTTGTAGGTTTTGCATATGGTACAGATCTAAAAGAAGAATTACTAGAATTAGAGAGGTAATTTATGAATGTAATCGATTATTTAAAAAAATATGGTAATATCAGTTTTACTGATAAACCCTTTAATGAAGTAGATGCATTAGTATATAGTCAATTATCTTACTTTGATTTTTCTGATACACCATGTTGTAATGAAAATCTAGATTATAGTTTAAAATCATTTCTTGATAATGATTATAATAAGAAAAGGGTTGCCGCAATCTGGAATGCTAAAGAAAATCATAGGTTTGCAATGGAATTGAAAAAGAGTTCTAGGTTTTATAATAGTGGGGTTGGTTTTTATCGTTTTGACATATGTAATCAGACGGAAAAACAATTTTCCGCATGTGTATTCTCAATAACTGATAGTTTATATTACATAGGTTACCGGGGGACTGATGCTAGTTTTGTAGGATGGAAAGAAGATTTAAATTTAGGTTATTTAGATGTTATTCCTTCTCAAAAAGAAGCTTTAGATTATTTTGTTAATTTTGCAAGTAAATATGATGGTACATATATAATAGGTGGTCACTCTAAGGGTGGAAATCTTGCGGTATACGCCGCAACCTTTGCCCCAAGTGAACTAAAAGCAAAAATTAAAATGGTGTATAGCCATGATGGACCTGGCTTCTTACCAAACTTTTATAAGACTCAAGAATTCGAAAATATTCAAAGTAGAATATGTAAAATTATTCCTAAAGCAGCTGTAGTTGGTCTTATAATGGAACAATATAATAATTATAAAGTTGTTAATAGTAAAGCTGTTTTATTATTACAACATGATTTGTTAAAATGGCAAATTGTTGATGACCATTTAGATTATGTAAGTGATGTAAATAAATTTTCTAAACATACCAGAAAAACTATGAACTCTTGGATTAGTGATATGGATATGGAAACAAGAAAAGTTTTTGTTAATACAATATATGAATTAATAGTAGAAACAAAAGCGGAAAGAATTTCACAATTTCTAAAGAATTGGCCTAAGAATTTAGTAACAATTAACAAGAAAGTAAAAGATCTAGATCCTCAGGTAAGAAAGTGTGTATTACAAGCATTCAATGAATTCTTCAAGCTATATATTAAACGTAATTAGTTAAACGTTTTCTTGTAGCAAAAACAAAGCATAAATATATAACATTTAGTATAATAGGAAATAGAAGGATGAATAATATGCAGAAAGTAATTAAAAAAAGAAGTTATGAAATGGATATGACAGAAGGGCCATTCTTTAAAAAGATTGTCCTTTTTTGTATACCCTTAATGTTAACAGGTATATTACAATTATTATATAATGCGGCTGATTTAATTATCGTAGGAAAGTTTGGTACAACTAGTGGAGCTGTTGGAGCAGTTGGTTCAACTTCTGCTTTAATAAATCTAATAGTTAACTTATTTATGGGATTATCAGTTGGAGCTAATGTTCTTGCCGCAAGACGCTTTGCTTCAAAAGATAATGATGGATTATCTAGAGTAGTACATACATCTATAACTGTAAGTTTTATCTTTGGGATATTTCTTGGAATTATTGGCTTTATTTTCGCAAAACAATTCTTACAATTAATGAATAATGAAAGAAGTCTTGCTGTAACATATTTAAAAATATATTTTATTGGTATGCCATTTAATATGTTATATAATTTTGCCGCAAGTATTCTTCGTGGTATTGGTGATACTAAAAGACCATTATATTATCTAACAATTGCCGGAGCTATTAATGTAGTTTTAAATATTATGTTTGTTGCAGTATTCCATCTTGATGTCGATGGGGTTGCTATAGCAACAGTAATTTCTCAAGTAATATCTTGTGTCTTAATAATTAATTGTTTATTAAAAACTAAAGAAGCTTATGGTTTTTCATTTAAGAAGATTCATATATATAAAGATGAATTAATTGAAATAACTAAAATTGGACTTCCTGCTGGTATCCAAGGTTCAGTATTCTCAATTTCAAATGTAATAATTCAAACATCAGTAAATCGCTTTGACCCTTATTTTGATTTCGTAATGGATGGTAACTCAATAGCTCAAAGTCTAGAAGGCTTTGTATATACATCGATGAACTCCGTATATCATGCAGCTCTTGCATTTACAGGTCAAAATGTAGGTGCTAACAAACTTAAAAATGTCACCAAAGTAACCATAAATTGTTTAGCATTAGTAACAATCATTGGGGTTGTAATGGGTGGTTCATTCTACTTACTTGGTGGACCTTTATCAAGTATCTATGCAAATAAGAATGAAGCTAACTATTTAGATCAAATAGCTGTATCATGTTTTAGATTAAATTATTTATGTTTACCATATTTCTTATGTGGTATTATGGATGTAATGGTTGGTATTCTAAGAGGTCTTGGATATTCAATTATGCCAATGATTGTTTCAATTCTTGGTGTATGTGGATTTAGAATTGGTTGGATATATTTAATTTTCTATAATGTAACTGATTTTACTCGTTGGCAAGATTTACACTATTTATATATATCATATCCAATATCATGGATTATAACTTTTGCTATTCATTTAACATGTTATGAAGTAATATATCATAAATTACTAAAAAAAGATAAAATGGCAAATGAAATAGTTTAGGTACATATATGAAAGTAATTAAATTTGAAGAGATTAATTCAACTAATGAATATGCTAAAATTGCTTATCAAGAACTTGATAATAACACCGTGATTATCGCAAAACATCAAACTGCTGGGAAAGGTAGACTTGGTAGAACTTGGTTAGATAAAGATGCCAATAGCGCTTTATTTACTATTTTAATTAAAGACCATCTTAATACTTCCAACATTAGTAATTTAACCCTATTAATGGCAACAAGTGTTTTGAAGGTATTAAATAATATAACACCAGGTTTTTCCATCAAATGGCCTAATGATATATATTATCAAGATAAAAAAGTTGTAGGAATCTTAACTGAAAGTAAGATTAATAACAATAATGTAGAATACGTTATTATCGGAGTTGGTATTAATGTTAATCAAAGTGAATTTGATGATTCACTAAATGCTATATCAGTAAGACAAATAACAAATCAAAAAACTGATATAGATACAATAATAATAGAAATTGCAACAACGTTTATTAGTGATTTAACTAATTATTTTAAAAATGATTTAACATATTTACAAATTATTGAAGATAATTTCTACTTAAAAGATAAACAAGTAACTTTTATTTATAACAACGAAGAAAGAACTGGTAAAGTTGTAGGAATAGATAAATTTGGTGGAATCTTAATTGAAGAGAATAATACAATTAAATCATATCAAACAGGAGAAATGTTGTTAAAGAAAAAATAATGAGGAAATATGAAAAAAATTTTACTAAAATTAAGTATTGTAATTATTGTTGTGCTTTGTGTATTTTTTGTTGGTTGTAATAAGAAAGAAAATAGTCAACCAGAAACTAAATTACACGATAGTACTAAATGGTTCACTGAAGAAGAACTTTCAAAAAAAGGTTTGTCAGGCCTTGGTGCACCAACTGGTTTAAGTGGTCAAATGTCTACTAGTGATAGTTGGTTTAATAATGGTTATTCTTTTTCACAAGTATGTCCAAATGAAGATGTTTTCTTCGAAAACGCTGAAAAATATTTCGAATATTTTAAAGAACATTATAGTGGCTTATTTGGTAAAATTACCATTGAAAAACTTTCAATTAGTAGTAATGAAAATTGGTATATAATTGAACAAAGTGATAGTATTGAAGATTACTATGATGATAATCCTAGTAAGTTATATAAATTCTATTATGTAACTGATAACACATTAGAAGATGGCTATTTCAAAAAAGGCACTGTATATACTTTTGAAATAAGATATGAATTTGATACTAATCGCAATGCCTACTGTTTTAAACTATTTGTTGAAAGTGCTGATGGAAGTCATAACGGTATGTATACAAATTACTATAAAACAAGATAATTTGGAAAAACTGGTAGAAATATCAGTTTTTTTATTGTTATTAATTGTCTTTTTTAATAAAAATTAATAAAAAAATTTACAAAAATAAAATAATTTGATATAATGATTGTGTGGGGCAAAATCCATACTCTAAGATGGTTACGTAATTACCTTAAAGTATAGTAGTATAATACGGGGGAAAAGATTTACTCTCTTAGATATAAGGGAGATTTTTGTTTTAAAGGCCAAGGATTAAGGGGGAAAAACATGAAAAGTTATTTAGTGTTTAAAGAACCATCAGAGAATTTTTAGTTGCATGATATGCAACAAAAGCAAAATTAAAACAAAAAGAAATGGGGAAAAATATGAAAAAAATAGCAATAGTAATTTTATTTTTATTGACACTTTGTCTTTGTGGTTGCGAGCGAAATGAAGGCGAAATTATGGAAAATGATCCTTTCTATAGTTTACAAAAGATTTATAATGATAAACTACTTACGCGAGACGAATTAAGAAAAGTAAATAGAAAATATTATGAAGAAACTGATTTTGATTTAAGTGAAGATTTAGCTAATCAAATCAAAGATGATTATCGACGTGTATACAAAGTAAAAGATGATGAAGAGATTATCATAAATCGTTGTATAGGTATTTATGAAAATTTGGTAGTCATTATGATTTCTAGTGAAAACCAGATTTTTCATAGTTGTATAATAGAAGAAATGATTGGTGGCTTTTCTTTTACATATGTTTGCGATCAAAAAATTATTGTTTGGAAAAAAACTAAATAGGAGATTAATTCTGTTTTTGATAAATGTTAAAAATTGGTCTATAATTATATAGGGCAAACAGAATTACCCATTATATAAAAAAGATTTTATATAATATTATTTACAACGAGAAACGAACTAATTAAGGGGTGAAAACATGGAATTTGAAAAATATACCAAAAAATCTTTTGTATTGTTAGGAATGGAAGGAAGTGTTCACGGGGATCCAATAATCATATTAAAACTTTGGAAGTATGCTAATCTACGCCACGAAAGAATTGAACAATATATCATCAGAAATGAAGAAGGAAAGATTGATGGTGTGTGGGGAGCAAAAAGTGATTTTTCCTATTCTTTTAAACCTTGGGAAAATAATCACACCGAAGGAATTTACCTTGCGGGGGTGGAATGCGTAGAAGATGCCGAACCACCGAGAGGATGGGACAAATGGATTATGCCAGGTTATGAATATATAAAGGTAGAGTGTGTAGAAGATGACAACCTTTTCAATGAAATGACTTTTAATGAAGCAATGCAATATTTTGATGAAAATAGCATTGAAGTAATTGCTTCAGTTCAAGAATATACTGATTTAAAAACTAGGAAAAACTATCTACTTTTTCCAATAAAAGAATTAAAAGATTAAATAAAAACTAAAGTATAATTAGATTTTATACTTGAAATAGTCAAGAAAAAGTAGACACAAAAAAAGCATTAA
>ULWQ01042599.1_pt1 | contig 26246 bp, 18 predicted proteins | sample 1960491 | NCBI WGS metagenome assembly ULWQ01 (sample SAMEA4835816, study PRJEB28245) | human gut metagenome | biome: gut microbiome; material: fecal sample | place: Denmark | collected 2008
AGGCAGACCGAAAATGACGAAGATCGTGATCATTACTTCGCAGCTGCGTTTTGAGATCTTGAAGGAAGCTTTGGATAAACTTGGTATTACCGGTATGACGGTAACGAAGGTTTTGGGTTACGGGCTGCAGAAAGGCAATACCGAATATTACCGCGGTGCGGAAGTAAGCGTGCATCTGCTGCCCAAGGTCAAAGTAGAACTTGTTGTTTCGGCTATTCCTGTGGCTGCGGTGGTGGCAGCTGCGAAAAAAGTGCTTTATACCGGTAAGTATGGCGACGGTAAAATTTTTGTCTATGATGTAGAGAACGTCGTTAAGATACGTACTGGCGAGGAAGGCTATGAAGCCCTGCAGGACGAGCCGATCGAGGCATAATAAATAAAGCTGACTTGCGGTACTGTCCTGATATGGCGGCAGTACCGCTTTTTAGTAATCATATTTTAGAAAATAATGCAACTAATAATTATTATTAAGATTTTTGACTGTCGCTGCTTTCTGTGATATAGTGATAATAACAACAAGCGATGCTGTCATTCATTGGCAGCGCGCCGTTGATCTTGAAAAGACAGGAGTTGAAAGTTATGTTGTATACCGCAGAAGACGCGATCCAGATTTATCATGCTAAATCATCGACTTTGGAATTTTTTGCGGCAAAAGTGCCGAAAGCTGCCTGGCAGGGTATCCGCAAAGAAGATATTGAGCCGGCTCAGGAATATTACAGTGACGATATTATTGTAGATTTTGATTTGCTGGACCGGGACGCTTATGAAGAAAAGGTCTGTGGCGGTGCTCATAGCGATCTGCCCGATGCGGCGTTTCCTGTTCTGGTGATCGTCAAGTCTTTGGATTAAAAAATTTTTATACTCAAAAATGACCTTTGCAGGTACTGCGCTTACAAAGGTCGTTTTTTTATTTACTTCTACTGTTTCAGGGGGGTTAAGGGCTTTAAAATGCGCCATTCAGACCTGTAAAAAAGGCGGAAAAAGTATTTTTGTAAGTAAACTGTAATTTTTTTCTAGTTGATATTTAAATATTGAAAACTTCACACAGATGAAAAAGTGTATATAATAAAAATCGTAAACAAAACCTGCTCAGCAGGAAAGGAAAGAGGTCAATGAAAATGAAAAAATCTGTAATCGTAGTGGTCTGCTTATTATTGGTAGGCATTTTTGGCTGGTCTATCGCTAAAGCCAACAGCGCCGATATCAAAGTCCATCTTGGTGCAGGAACCATCGTTATGGATCAACAAGAGCTGGTATTAACTCCTGATGAAGCCATCATGGTTCAAGAAGATACAGTATACCTGCCCCTGCGTCCGCTGATGGAAAAAATGGACTACCAGGTATTCTGGGATGCCGGTATGCAAAATGTTTCGATGGAAAAAGGTGATCAGACCTATTTTATGACTATTGGCAGCAACCAATATGTACGCAATGGCCAAACCATTACTTTGGACAACGCTCCGATTTTAGTAAATGGCAAGACTATGGTGCCGGTTACATTCTTTACCAACGTCATGAACAAAACTGTTGAAGTTTCCAACAGCCATGTTTAAGCCTTAACGGCAATTACATCTCATATATAGCTTCCTACAGGCAAAACACCGCTTTTACAGAAAGCGGTGTTTTGCTTTTTTTCGGCGGCAGTAAAAAACAGCGGCCGGGCTTAAAAAATAAAGATAAAAGTATTTATTTGCTAAAAGTAAAAATGCTATAATATAAAAAATAGGTTATAATTAATAGCGGATAACCTAATTGTTTTATTTTGTAGAATTCAGAGAGCATTTGTAAAAAATAGAAAGAGGTAGCTTTATGTGGGGAAAACTGCATCGTGAGCTGATCGTCATAACTATAATCTCAGTTTTGATCCTGGCGGTTTCTTTTGCATTCAATTTCAGTGCCAGTCAAAAGGACATTCTGGAACGCCAGACTTACGATTATTTGCTGGACGCAGCCCATCATACCAAGGTTATTCTGCATACCGAGATCCAGCGGCAGAATGAATTACTGGATATCGTGCTGAGAAACGCTCCTCGATATGAAGGGCAGAAGGATAATTTGATCAATCTTTTGAGTACAGTTTCCAACACAGGGCATTTTTCGACTGTTGGACTTACTTATCGTGGTCAGAAAACCCTGATGAGCAATGGCGAGGAAATCGATATCCTGGATCAGGATTATTATAAAAGGGCCTTAGAGGGAGAAGAAGTTGTTGAAGGGCCGGTCGTTTTGCCGTCCAGCGGCAGAAAAGTAGTTATTCTGGCTAAGCCACTGTATAAGGATGAAGAGGTCATCGGCGTTGTCCATGAAGCCTATGATCTTGACAATGCGACGAAAACGCTGCTGGCGGTGCTGAATATGCAGCAGGACCGCATTACGATGATCGCAGATGAAAAGGGCGATGTGATTATGGGCATCGGCAATGGCAAGCAGGGAAATTTCTTTAAATTCCTGGAGCAGGAAGCCATTGGCTGCTCGATGACGGAGCAAGACCTGGAAAAAGCTATTGCCAATAAAGAAAGCGGCGCTTTCTATTATACTGATATCTTTGGCGAGACACAGTATGTAGTCTTTGCGCCTGTAGAAGTTAACGACTGGTACACTTTCCAGATCGTTTCGGGAACCAATCTGCTGGCAGATCAGCAGATGCTGAATAAGATCGCCCGGGATACGATGGGAAAATATTTCCTGCTCATTTGTCTGTGCTTTCTCGTTATCATCTATATCTGGCGGCAGATCGAAAAAGACCGCTTAAAACAGATCAACGCGGAGATAGAGGGTCTGCGGCTGACGGCGGGCTTGATGGAAGGCTGCATGTTTGAATTTGATCTGAAAGCATGTAAATTTCTGATCGTTAAAAATACCGGTGAAGGTGCGGCCGGGCATAATACCGAAAAACAGATACTGGAAAAATTGGGCGGCTTTATTACTGATACTATTGCGGAAAAGAATAGCAGCAGTTTAAATAAGTATTTTCATGAGGAAGACAGCAGTGCCGTGCAGAAGGCTCTGACAGAATTGCAAAGGGCCGGCAGGACAGTTTTTCAGGGGCGCCTGCATACTTCTGATGGCGATTATCACTGGTATCGTTTTTATATGGCGGTGGTATTTGATGATAAGCGGCAGATCAAGCGTGTTTTAGGTAATGTTCTGGATATCAACGATACGCAGAATAAATTTGCACGGATGCAGCATAAGGCTGAGCGTGATCCTTTGACGGGTATTTATAACCGGGCTGTTTTTGAAAAATATGTCAATGAGGTTTTAGCTGACAGCTCGAAACGGCAGCATGCCTTTTTCCTGCTGGATATTGATGATTTTAAAAATGTTAACGACAGCAGGGGACATGCCTTCGGTGATACGGTGCTGTGTGAGCTTACTGCCAATCTTGAGCGCAGCTTCCGCAGCTCGGATCTGCTGGGCCGTATCGGCGGCGATGAATTTGCGGTGCTGATGTGTGATATCACCAGTATGGAAAATGCCCTGGTGAAAGCCGGGCAGATCTGCAGTCTGTACACTAAAGGCGCGGCAAAAGAAGGACTGAAGATATCCTGCAGTATCGGGATGGTGTTCTGTGAATCTGACGACGGCGCTGCTTTTGACGACCTGTATCAGAAAGCGGACAGCGCTTTGTATAAAGCCAAGGGAAAAGGCAAAAATGTTTTTGTCGTATTTGATGAAAATATGCTGTGAGAACAGCAGGGAATATTCCTGGAAAAATGTAAAAGCAGCTTCTCATCTTAATAATGGAGAAGCTGCTTTTTGATTTAAAAATAAATTTCTGAAAAACTATTTTGAAAAAAATGGGAATGTGCTATAATAACATAAATTAAAATATTGCGAATTTAAATATTGCAATATTTAAAATTTGTGAAGTCGATTTTCGGCAAGGTAGATTGCAACCCTCTCCGCCTTGTTTGAAGATATTCCCCAAAAATAGACCTGCCTTAGGGCAGGTCTATTTTTTTATTTGATATTTAAATCTGGTATCTTGTAAGGTGTTGCAAGCTTTGCGGCTTCCTGCAGGCCATGCTGTATAATAAAATCACGGATCGTTTCAAGGATATAGGAAAAACAAATTGCCAGATAAGTGCTGAAACCTTCAATATCCCGTGCTTCCAGGTATAAATAAGCCTGCCATGTATATTTGCAAAGAGTATCCGTCGTTCCTGCAAGATTCTGGCGGTGAAAAGCCAGATAATAACCCCAGTGCAGCAGTTTATTGGTTTCCTGCAGTATCGCCCGCAGCGGCTGCAGCTCCGTAAGTTCGATCAGGGAATTGACTATTAAGGCCAGGGGTACTTTACCTGGCTGACCAAATTCTGACCGCCAGGCTTTCTGTGTCTGGGGATCGATCCTGCCGGCTGCAGCCACAGCGACAGGCTTGATAATAACTGACATTAGCTGCAAGGCGCTGAGATAGATCAGCGTATCTTTTTTGTAACGCTCGTTCTGCATACAATTAGCGGTGATGAAGGTAGGCGGCAGCCTGACAATAGTGCCCTTGGTATTGATGGTTTCTGCGAAGCCGATCTCGTTGAGCAGAGCCAGCGATTTGCGGATCGTGGAAATAGAGACTTTGTAGTTTCTGGCCAGTACAGCTTCATAAGGTAAAAGTGTACCGGGCTCATAGATGCTGGCGGCGATCTTATCGATCAGGTCACGGGCGATCTGGGTATAGTAATGGTCGCGTCCTTTTTCAGCGCTCCAGTTATAATCATAAACAGGTTCGGGAATCTCTGCCTGTTGGTATTTTTTGTATACTTTCCGGATATATTTGTTGTCTGAAACAGAAAAGCTGAGATACATATCATTGAAACGCTTATTGACAAGCTGGTAATCATTACTCTGTAAAGCAGCCAGCAGCAACCGGAAGGTTTCCGGATCATACTTAAACAGCATATTTTTAGGTGCCGCTAAAGTAACCTTAGAATAAGTTTTCAGACTGTTATACAGATCGTTATAGAGCAGATTGTTGGAGCTGCGCAGCAGTTCGTTCAGCAGAGCTGAAAAAGCGGCATCGAGCGCTGCAGTATCCTGACAGTTATTTTTTTTGAGCAGCTTCTGATAGGAGGGCAGCTTTTTGATATCGCAGTGTGCGGCAGAAAAATGAAAAATGGACGGTAAAATGAGCCCCATGGTTTGATAAACTTCTGTCAGCGACTCCTGACGCCGCAGCAGACCAACAGCATAGCTTTGAGAAGCACTGTTTTTTTCAGCCCGGTAAATGACACGTGCCGGTTTGCGTTCTGTCGTTTGGATCAGGCCTTCTGTTTTTAATCTGGCCAAAACATCTTTGACGGTACGGATGCCGACATTATAAATGGCTGCAAGCTGCGGCATGGAAGGCAGAGTATCGCCAGGTTTCAGATGGCCGCAGGTGATCTGGTCGTGTAAATTTTGATAAAGAAATTCAAATAGCGTATTTTTGCTTAACATCGCCAATATCCCTTCGAAAATATTACAAGTAAATTATAACATAAACATTTATAGTAAAACATATAGTAAATTTAGTTATTTGAAAAAACGATTAGATATAATTTAAAAATACTTTATTTTTATTAAAGAATGAAATAACAAATGTAAACGAATAAAAAATATAATTTTATTAATTAATACAAAACTACTTCTGCTAAAAATATGAAAAAGTTTAATATGTGATTAGAAACGGCTTGGAGCAACATTTTTATATAAGATATTGTGCTGGTTTTTAATAAATGCTATAATAAAAACAATAAACTATACTTAATTTAATTGGCAAAATAATTAAACATTAAAAATGTTGGTGTACAGTTTGCAATTATGATGAAATTTGAAATAGAAAAACGTGTAGAAATGCAGGATATATTTTTTTAAAGGAAGCTATATGCATACGTACACAGTAAGGAGTGGAAAATGGAAACTTTAGACAGAAAAAAAATAGGGATGAATATCAAAGTAAGAAGGATGCAGAAACTGATCTCGCAGACAGCGATGGCAGAAAAATTAGGGATCTCGCAGACACATATGAGCAACGTCGAAGTTGGCCGCGCTATGCTTAGCCTGGAGCTGCTGCTGCAGCTGAAAAATATTTTAGGCTGTACGATCGACGAACTGCTTTGTCTGGAAGATGAAAACAAACCCAGGAAAAAGAGAGTCAGGGTCATTCGTTACCTTGATTAAAGCTAAGCAAAAAGATTTTTAAAGAAAGTGGTGGGACGAATATGCAAAGTATCGATTTGAAAAAAATAGGCAATGAAATCAAAGTCAGAAGAGTAAAACAGGGCATTCAGCAAACAGCTTTGGCGGAAATGCTGGATATAACGCAGACCCACCTGAGCAATATTGAAAATGGCAGAGTCCCCGGCAGTTTGAAACTGCTGTTGAAGCTGCGCAGTATTTTCGGGTGCAGGCTGGAGGATCTGGTCGATCCGGAGTGTGATGAAGCGCCGGTCAAAGCTAATGATAAAAGAATGCGGCGTATAAAAGTGATCAGATATTATGAAAATGCCTGATAGCAGGCATGAATAAAAAACAGGTCAGCTTTTAGAAGGCTGGCCTGTTTTTTATTTGTAGAAAGATACGGTTTTCAGGATAACTTTATATAAAAAATATACTTGTTAAAGCATCGCTGTAAGAGCGGTGCTTTTTTTATAGCGTCATATCGGGAAATTTGTGTATGGTACCAGTTGCAAGACTTTCTAAAGGAAATATTTGTTCATAACAAAAATGTCTTGCGGGGGGGGATAATTGTGCTATTATTGTCTAAATAATATTAAAGAATAAAATTTTTATTATAATTAATTTTAAAAAATCGCGAAAATCATTCAAGTATTAGGAATGACAGGTGCGTTTATTTATATTGAACTGAAAAACTGAGGGGGAATATTAGTTGTGAAAAAAGAAAATTTAAGTAAGAGGGTTACGCATAGTTTGTTACTATTAGCATTGTTGCAGGCGGCTGGCATTACAGTGTCACCGACAGCTGCTGCAGCAACGGAGCTGGTCGACGAAAATTATACTACCAGTATTCCACAAAGATACAGCGGGGAATATACTGTTACTAATGGCGATGTAACTTTGGATGCCAGTGGTTATACTGGGCTTCCGGCTTATCAAAGAGCGCTGTTTTCTACTGATAATGGTGCGGTCAAGGTCAACGTTGCTGATGGTAAAACTTTGACGCTGAAGGGTTATAACAATAATATTAATTCGGAAAGAGCAACCTTACATGCCTTCAAAAGAGGTGTTTTAGACGGGACGATGACTTTTACCGGCGGTAATGTCGTCGTCAGTAACGAGATTACTAACAGTGCTACTGAGGTGTATGCTTTGTATGCTGATGATGGCGGTAAATTTGATTTTAAAAGTGATGGCAGCAATAAAATAAATCTGACGATCCTGATGCCGCAGCAGCATATTTCAACACACCGTCATGGCATCGGACTGCATAATGGCAATTTGGCTTTTGACGGCGGCCGCTTTGCGATCGAAGTCGCAGGTGATCCGGGTTCTTCTTCTATTGATAGGCGGGTGGGCATTACTATGTCAGGCGGCAGTGATCTGGATGTTAAAGCTGATCAGATTCTGATTGATGTTAATGAAACAGCACTGCAGTTTACTTATCGGAGCGGCAGCAACAGTGCCCTTTACAATATCAATAATACTGCAAGATTCAATGCTGATTCTATTGTTTTCAAAGGTCATTCCGGGATCGAGGCTGTGGATACGCATTCTACTAACCGTAATACAGTCGAGTTTTCCGGCAGTGGATCGACAGAGATCTATGCTGTCAGCGATGGTATTGCCGATGACAATATTTACGGTGAGATCATTGGCGGCAAGGCGATCGATGTGGAACGGACAGATATTACTTTTAATAATGACGCCCTGCTGGTGGGGCAGAATCTGACTGCGCAGGGTACAGCTCCTGGTCATTGGGTCAACGAAGGGACCCAGTTTGAATACTGGCAGGACGGCTATTGGTTGAAAGCTGTTTCCATAGGCAATGAGTCGAATTTGGTTGCTAATAAGGATTTCAGTCTGGAAAGTAACGGCGGCTATTATAATACAGGTCTGCATGTTTGGGGACAAAGCCAGGCTCAGTTTAACGGTAAAACGAATATCGTCGTCAAAAACGGTGTCAATACGGCCAGAGCGGTTTATATTTATGATAATGTAGACGGTACGACTAAGGCTGAATTTAACGATGACCTGACTATTTCGACTGCTGGCAGCAGTGCCGATTACCTTTATGGTTTTGATGTGCGCAACGGCGGCAAAGCCGATATAGCTAAAGGCCTATTTATGAATGATAATGGCGCTATTACCTGGTCTTTATTTGCCAGTGGCGCTGACAGTAAGATCGACGTAAATTCGACCGGCAGTGGTGAAGTGCAGGTCATAGGTGATGTAGGCGGCTATAACGGCGGAGTCGTAAATATGAATATGAACACAGATACTTCCTATCTGACTGCGGCTAGTTATATCACAGGTAACGGGGAAGTAAATTTTGATATCAGCAACAGCGCTGTTTGGAATATGACAGGCAGCTCCAGGGCAACTGATCTGAATATCAATAACGGCATCGTCGATCTGCGGGCCGACAAGAACCGTTACAGTACACTGACGGCTGCGAATCTTAACGGCAGTGGCGGTATTTTCAAAATAGATATCGACGTAAGAAGTATGGAGAGTGATAAATTGTATATCACTGATGATTTCAGTGGAACGCAGGCTATCGATATCTATCAGAAGGATGTATATGCACCGGCAGGCAGCAGCATGGAAGGTACAGGGCTGGTACTGGCCAGCGTCAACGGCAATGGTGTTTTTACGGCCCATGACCGCGAAGGTACTTTGTTTTATACCCATTATGATCTGGCACATCAAGCCAGTGCTACGGCCGGTTATGCCACGGACTGGTATCTGGATAAAATCATCACTCTTGACAAACCGACGACGAGTGTAGAAACTGTTGCAGCTGCGGGAGCACTCAATTACCATACCTGGCGTAATGAAAATGACAAATTACTGAAACGTATGGGCGAACTGCGCCACAACGGTGATGACGAAAAAGGCGCATGGTTCAGAGTAAAGGGCAGTAAGATCGGGCGTGATGGTCAGTTTGCTTTTGAAAATAAATATACGACCTATGAACTGGGGTATGATGAACTGATGAAAAAGACCGCGACGATGACACGTTATCAGGGGGCGGCGATCAGCTATACAGATGGCAGCAGCAGTTATAAAAGCGGCAGCGGCGACAACAGCAGCAAAGCGATCAGCTTCTATAATACGGAGCTAGGCAATAAAGGCCATTATCTGGATATGGTACTTAAATTCAGCCATATGGATAATGATTTTAAGGTCTATGATACTGTCAATAATAAAATCACTGGTTCGATGGAGAATACCGGTATTGCTTTAAGTGCGGAATACGGCCGTAAGAAGGTTCTGAACAACGACTGGTATATCGAGCCGCAAGCCCAGTTCACTCTGGGTTATTTGGGCGGCGACAATTATCGTACTAATAATGGTATCGAAGTAAGTCAAAGCGGGATCAAAAGTGCTGTTGGGCGCATTGGTTTAAATTTTGGTAAAGAAGTAGGGCAGAAAGGCATTGTTTATGCCAAAGTCAACCTTCTGCACGAATTTGGCGGCGGCTATGAAGCAACGTTGACGGATAGCAGCGGCCGGGTCAGCGCCAGTGAGATTTTTGATGACACCTGGTTTGAATACGGTATAGGCGCTGCTTTTAAAACCGGCAAAAATAACCATATCTATTTTGATATAGAACGCAGTACCGGCAGTGACTTTAAGAAAGAGTGGCAATGGAATGCCGGCGCCCGCTGGACGTTCTAAAGATAATTTATTTGTTTTTTAACAGGAGCGGTAATCCTCTATCCTGTTTTAAAATATTCCCCGCAAAACAGGTCCGTTGAATAACGGGCCTGTTTTTGTATCTGTACTGATAGCGGCAAAAAAGTTCACAAGTCAGCGGAAATTTTTGTGGTATATTAATAAATAGAGTAACAGAAAAATCTTGTTTTGAGAGTGAGCGCCATGACTTTAAAACAAAGTAATTATAAATCGATAACAGCTTTACTGCTGATACTGGTTATTGCTGTCGGCGCAGTCTGGGCCCCTCTATATGTAGAGGCCAGTCACGGACATGACTGCAGCGGAACAGCTTGTCCGGTGTGTCTGACGATCAGCGTTATCGGCAGCTGTCTTAATTATGTTCTGCCGGCGCTGCTGCCATTGCTGCTGAGTCTGTCAGTTCCGGCTGAAAGTGTTGGAAGCAGGGCTTTGCCTGCCAGTCTGGCAAGGCTGACGCTGATCGGGCTGAAAGTGCGTCTTGATAATTGAGAACTGCCAAAATTTATTTTAAATAAATTTTGGAGGTCGTACCTTGAAAAATAAATTTGTTTATATCGTTACTATCGTTCTGGCTGTGCTGTATCTTGCGGCGGGGCATTATTTTGCTGTGCAGGGTTTAAGCTTTTTTAAAGAGAAATCGCCTACTGACGTTGTTGAGGCAAGGGTAGTGAAGCTTTTACCGGCAGCAGCCGGGGCTAAATTTGAGCAGATAAGATTTGAAGCCGAATTATTGTCAGGAAGGCAGGAAGGCGTCAAAGTGACGGCTGCGCAGAATAAAGCCGGCAGTTTTGCGGTTGGGCGCGATGTAGCCGTTGGCGATAAGGTGCTGCTGCTGCCGGGACAGAGCAGTCAGGGGGAATGGAGTTATGCCGAGCATCTGCGCAGTAATGTACTGATGTGGCTGTTTGCTGTTTTTGCTTTAAGTATTATCGCTTTTGGACGGATGCAGGGCGTAAATACTTTGATCTCTCTGATTTTTTGCTGCCTGTCAATCTTTGCGGTTTTTGTGCCGGCGATACTGTCGGGCAAGAACGTTTACTGCTGGACGATCCTGACCTGTGCTTTTATTGTCGTGACTAATCTGCTGCTGGTGAATGGCATCAGCAGAAAAACGATCGCGACTATTTTGGGCTGTATCGGCGGACTTGTCATTGCGGCGCTTATCAGTGCGTCTGCAGACAGTTTTTTGCAGCTTACGGGGCTGGTAGACGAGGATTCCATGTACCTGCTGTTTTTGAATCCTGCTGACCCGGTCGATCTGAAAGCGATCATATTCAGCGCGATCATTATCGGCGCTTTGGGAGCGATCATGGATGTGGCGATGGATATTGCTTCGGCCCTGAACGAACTGGCGGCTACTACTGCTGAACCTACGAGGAAAATGCTGCTGCAGGCCGGCAATAATATCGGCCGCGATATCCTGGGCATGATGTCCAATACGCTGATCCTGGCATATATCGGCGGTTCACTGACGATAGTTTTGCTGTTCTTTGCTTATAACCATTCGCTGCTGTATCTGCTGAACAAGGAAATGGTGGTCGTAGAGATCATGCAGGCCGTTATCGGCAGCTTTGGCATCCTGTTTACGATCCCGTTTACTTCTTTTATCTGCAGCAGGCTGTATGTAAAAAAGGCCGGAAGACGTTATAAGTCAGGCTTGGAAAATAAAATATAAATTATACGGCAAAAATCTTGCAGGAATTGATTTGATGTATTATAATAAACCGTGCTGAAAAATTATATAAATTTATTAATTATATAATAAAAAGTATAACTGGTAATACAAAAAATAAACGGGATGCAATTAAAAAATAAGCAGGATGGGAGCAACTGTTATGAAAAATGAAGATGATGTTATCGGCAATGAAATAACGGGTGGCGGGAGCAGTTCCAGCGGTCCTTTAAAAAGTCTGCTGGAGGTATGTCCGATCTGCGGCAAGGAATTTTCCTGCAATAAAACCTATCATGTCTATACGGCACTGGCCGGACGCCGGCGGCAGTATTACTGCAGCTATCACTGCTTTAAACAGCGGCCGAATCCCAAAAATAAATTATAAAACACTAAAACACCGTACATTTTGTACGGTGTTCTTTTATTATGCTGTCGTGCATAGATGACAGGAAGCAGTTTGCAGGATTTGTTGAATGATATTTTTGCAGTGCTTACATATATTCACCCATATGTGGAACCTATAAAGCATGAGCAAGTAAATCAGTATGATTGTCCTGTAGAGGGGTAAAATTATATGATATTACAAAAAAATATTGCTTTTTACAAAAAGCATAACTACAATATTAATTAGATAACGAATAGTTTAGAAAATATTAAATAAAATAATTGTAAAACTTAAATTGATGAGAGAATTTGCAGAAATTTAAAATCATGAGAGAAGTGAAAGCATGAACGCTGACAGTTACGGCCTTAAATTGAACGAACAAAGCAGTGAGCAGACGGTCTATGACTACAATATGCTGATGAGTGCGATGAACGTCAGTGTCAGCAAGCACTTGATGGACGAAAATTTTACCGTAGTCTGGGCTAATGATTATTTTTACTCGCAGACTTTATACACAAAGCAAGAGTATGAAGCAATCTATCATAACAGCTGCCGCAAATATTTTGAGCAGTACCCGGAAGAGTATGAAAAAATGGCGATGGTAGTTGAACAGGCCTTGCTGAAAGGGAAAAGTGGTTATGAATGTATCTGCAGGATGCCGCGTAAAGATGGAAGCTGTTCCTGGATCAAAGTCAGCGGTATGTTCAGCGACCAAAAGGTTAACGATATCCCGGTCATTTACGCTACCTTTATTGATGTTACTGAAGCCGTTGAACAAAAGGAACTGCAGCAGCAGCTGGAAAAACGTTCACAGGAGCTGCAGGCGGCACTGCAGGCGGCAGAAGTCGCTAACCGTGAAAAATCTGATTTTCTTTCCCGGATGTCGCATGATATCAGGACGCCGATGAACGCTATTATGGGGATGACAGATATTGCCTCCGCGCATATCGACACTCCGGAAAAGGTACAGGATTGTCTGCGGAAAATCTCGCTTTCGAGTCAGCATCTTCTGGGCCTGATCAATGATGTGCTGGATATGTCGAAGATAGAAAGCGGAAAAATGACTCTGGCGGAAGAAGTGATCGAGCTGCCGGAGGTGATGGATACTATCGTTTCGATCATGCAGAGCAGTGTCAAGGCCAGGCAGCAGCAGTTTGACGTGCGCCTGCGGCATATCAGGCACGAGCAGCTGTGCTGCGATTCGCTGCGTCTGCGGCAGGTACTGATCAATGTGCTTTCCAACGCTTCCAAGTTTACGCCGCCGGGCGGTACCGTCAGTTTCGATATCGAAGAAACGGCGTCAGAAAATGCGGCCAAAGCCTGGTTCAAATTTACAGTCAGGGATACCGGCATCGGAATCAAGCCGGAGTTTTTGAGGGATATTTTTAAACCCTTCACCCGCGAAAAAGACAGCCGGATCGATAAAACAGAAGGCAGTGGTCTGGGGATGGCGATCTCGAAGAAAATCGTCGATTTGATGGGCGGGACGATCGAGGTCAGCAGCGAGGTTGGTACTGGTACTGAATTTACGATCAGGCTGCCGCTGCCGATCAGTGAACTGGAATTGGGCAATTTTAAGTTTCCCGATTTGAAGATCATCGTAGTCGACGATGATGTGATCGTCTGTGAGCATACGACGGAGCTTTTACGGCAGATTGGCATTCGTTCGGACTGGGAAACGTGTGGACAGCGGGCGGTGCAGAAGGTCCTGGCGGCGCATCAAGCGGGTGAGCCTTACGACGCGGTGATATTGGACTGCAGGATGCCGGATCAGGACGGAGTGGAAACGGCGGCGATCATTCGCCGCGCCATCAGCGAACCGCTGCCGATCATTTTGATTTCAGCATATGATTCGGCCGATGTTGAAACGAAGGCGCGTCAGGCGGGTGTCAACGGTTTTATGACGAAGCCTGTTTTTATGTCGACTTTGTGCCGGGCGTTACAGAGATATGTTTTAGGTCAAGCAGCTGTCGATGAACAAAAGAGTAAAACTGATTTCAGCGGTAAACGCTTTTTATTAGTGGAAGATAACGCCTTGAACCGTGAGATAGCGATGGAAATGCTGGAATCTGCCGGCGCTGTGGTAGAAAGTGCCTGTGACGGCGCAGAAGGCGCGGCAAAATTTGCGGCGGCGCCGGCAGGATATTATGATCTGCTGCTGATGGATGTGCAGATGCCGGTAATGAACGGCTATGAAGCCACACAGAAGATCCGCGCTTCTGCTAAGACCGATGCCAGAACCGTGCCGATCGTGGCGATGACAGCCGATGCTTTTGCCGAAGATATCATCGAAGCGAAAAAGGCAGGTATGAACAGCCATTTAGCCAAGCCTTTAAATTTAGCGACGCTGGTGCGTGAAATAAATAAACAGCTGCAGAAGCATTGAAAAAGAGAATAAAAGTTCTGGGACACCGTATGTGTGATTGCATACGGTGTTTTTTTATTTGTTTGAGAAGAAAAGAGGCTGTTGTCTAAGGCTGGCAAGTAAATAATTCAAATAACAAAACCGTCTGCCTGGGCAGGCGGTTTTTTGCAGTTCGGGTACCAGTTGCAAGACTTTCAGACAGGCGTATTCACTTATAACAAAAATGTCTTGCGGGGGGGGACAAATATGGTATTATATCAAAAATAATCTATATAGATACTATTAAGTATAAGGAATAAGAAATTATCAAAACAAGAATTAATTAAAATATTGCGAAAGTAGACAGGATGAGTAAGGTTTTCACCAAGACGTTGCGACCCTCCGTCTTGCTTGAAAATATTTCCCCATAAGTGCCGCTTTGCGAAAAAAGCAGAGCGGCAAACCCAAATACACGCTGCGTTTTAAAGACGCAGCTTTGATGAACGTTTTTAGACAGGGAATACAGTCGCTTCCTTTGTTTAAAATATTATTTCCAAACAACCCTTTATGTATAATCGGGGTCTTGCAATCAGCGTGAAAAATTTACAGAAAGGAGCGGGAAAGGCAAAAGCCAGGGCAATCATTTTCATTAGAAGTCAGGCTGTAACACGCCTGCTGCCCCTGTGCGATAAAAGATAAAAATTTGAAGTAAAAATTGATGATGAAGGAGTGAGACAGTTGTCTAAATCCAAAAGATACCAGTTAGAGAAAAAAATCATAGTTTTTTTGAGCAGCAGTTTGTTTGCGATTTCGGGGTTTTGTGCAGGCGACGTTTATGCCGCGGCTGTTTTTACGGATGGAACTGGGACCAATTCGACTGTTGCCGGCGTAAATAATAACGCCAGCGGTGAGAATACCAATGCTGTAGGTTATAACAATCATGCTATTTCTGATAACAGCAATGCGATCGGCGCGAATAACCAGGCTTTGGCCGAGGATTCCAATGCCATCGGCAGTAAAAACAACACTTATGCCAATGAATCGAACGCGATCGGCAGCGGCAATATCACTAATGGCATCGGGTCTAATGCTATTGGTAAGGATAATGTGGCCAATGGCTTGGACAGTAACGCTTTTGGTACTGCCAATAAGGCGAATTCGGATAATTCCAATGCTTTCGGTACCGGCAATCTGGCGGATGGTATCGGTACGAGCGCCTTTGGTTATTTGAATAATGTCAGCGGCAATGAATCAGTGGCGTTTGGTTTTACCAATACCATTTCGGCAGCAGAGGCCGTAGCAATGGGACGCAATAATCAGGTGATCGCTACCGGAGGCAGTGCGATCGGTAATAATAATCAGGCAATGGCGATGTATTCTACTGCGATCGGCAATGATAACTATGCTATCGGTGAGAATTCCAGCGCGATCGGGCTCGGCAACAATATTACAGCTAACGATGCTACGGCGCTGGGAAATAAGAATACGGCTTCAGGGATCTCGGCAGGCGCTGTCGGTATCAGCAATACTGCCAGCGGCCATAATGCCCAGGCTTTCGGTTATTTAAACGAAGCTACGGGTCAGGATTCTCAGGCCTTCGGCGCTCAGAACAAAGCGACGGAGCGTTATGCCAGCGCTTTTGGGCATGAAAATGAGGCTAAGGCCTATGCGGGCAGTGCGCTGGGTGTGAAAAACGTGGCGACAGGCAATTTTGCTTCAGCGGTTGGTTATGACAATACGGCATCCAACTATCTGGCTAACGCCATCGGTACCTCGAATGTGGCCTCCGGAGCCTATGCCAATGCTTACGGTGTATATAATGAAGCTACTGCCAGCTATGCCAGTGCTTTCGGCTACGGTAATATCGTCAGCGGCGAGCATGGCATCGCATCTGGCTACAATAATAACATCAGCGGCAATTTCGCCAGCGCTTTCGGTACAGATAATACAGTCAGCAATATTCGCAGTGCGGCGGTAGGTTCGAATAATACCGTCAGCGGTGAGGTCAGTAATGCTTTTGGCTATAATAATACCGCCAGCGGCAATTATACTAACGCTATCGGTTATAACAACCAGACGCAGGCTTTTGCTTCTTCGGCGATCGGCTATCAGAACAAGGCTACGGCCAGCGCGGTTTCGGCCAGCGCCGTGGGTCGTTCTAACGAAGTGAGCAACGAATATGCCAATGCTTTCGGTGCTTTGAACAAGGCGTCGGGTTCTTCCTCCAGCGCTTTCGGCGTCAACAATAACGCTTCGGGTTCCTTTGCCAGTGCTCTGGGTTATCAGAACACAACGGCCGGCTATCTCGGCAGTGCTGTGGGCGCCAGCAATAACGCGTCTGCTAATTATGCCAGTGCTTTTGGTTATGGCAATGCGGCCTCGGGCTATGTTGGCAACGCTATCGGCAGTATGAATACATCTTCCGGCAGTTATGCCAGCGCCGTAGGCTATAAAAATACAGCCAGCGGCGTCAAATCCAACGCTATCGGCAATGAAAATACAGCATCAGAAGAATACACTAACGCTGTCGGCGCCGGCAACAGAGTCAGCGGCTACGCCTCCAGTGCCTTCGGCAACAATAACGAGGTGACTGCTGAATTCGCCAGCGCTTTTGGCCACAGCAATAATATCAGCGGCTACGTTTCCAATGCCCTGGGTTATGATAACGCTGTCAGCGGCGATTATTCAACGGCGGTAGGCCTTTTTAATAATGTAGGCGGCAATTCGTCCCATGCTTTTGGCTATGGCAATAATATTGCTGCTAATTCCAGTTCCGCTGTCGGCAACGGCAATACGATCAGCACCGGCGCTGATGATTCCTTCGCGCTTGGTAACGATACCAGTATCTCGCTGGCTAACAGCGTAGCTTTGGGCAGTAATTCTGCAGCGACTGCGATCAACAGCGTTACGGGCAACAGCAGCTATACTAAATGGGCCGGCGTCAGCGACGTCGTGGGCGTTGTCAGCGTAGGCAGCTCCGGGGCGACCCGTCAGATCCAAAATGTAGCGGCAGGGCAGGTCAGCGCAACTTCTACCGATGCCGTCAACGGCAGCCAGCTGTATGAAGTAGCGCAGAAAGCAGCGCAGCAGGCTACTGTTTCGGCAGGCGACAGCAACGTCGTCGTTACGCCTACCACGAACAGCAGCGGCGGCACTGATTATGAAGTGAAGCTGGCTGACGAACTGCAGATCGGTACTGGCGTCAATGTCGACGGCACCGGCGATGGCAAGATAGATGTCGGTAACGGCAATGTGGTCATCGACGGCAGCGACGGTTCGATAACTGCCGGCGGTGTGACGATCAATAAAGATGATGAAGGCACGATCAACGGCCTGACCAATACTACCTGGGACCCGGACAATTATGTATCCGGGCAGGCAGCGACCGAAGACCAGCTGAAAGCGATCCATGATAAAGCTGCGGAAGCGGCCGAGCTGGCAGCTAAGCATACAACGATGGAAGCTGTCGACAACAATATCCTGATCGAAAAAAGCACTAACGCTGACGGCGGCGACCATCACGAACTGAAATTGAATGATGTCGTTGAGATCGGCAGCGGCGCCAATAAAGTCACTATCGATGGTACAAATGGCACTGTCAGCACCGGTAATATCAATATGAACGGCACCAACGGCATGATAACTGCCGATAAGATCACTATCGACGGCGGTGCCGGCACGATCGGCGGTCTGACCAATACTACCTGGGACGCAGATAATTACGTTTCCGGGCAGGCTGCGTCGGAAGATCAGCTGAAAACCGTTTATGATACCGCAGTCAAATATGACGTGGACAGCGGCGGTAATATCAACACCGGTAAAATCACGCTGGAAGGCAGCAGCGGCACTACGATCGGCAATGTAGCGGCAGGCGAAGTCAGCGCTACCTCGATGGACGCCGTCAATGGCAGCCAGCTGTATCAGGTCAAGCAGGACATCAATAATATCAATCAGGATATCACCAAGCTGGGTGACGAGATCGATACGGTCGGTGCTCTGTCAGCAGCGATGGCAGGGCTGCATCCGCGCTTCCAGGACGGTAACAAGGGCGAGCTGGCCATGGCTTACGGCGGCTACGGCGGCAAAAGCGCATTAGCAGTCGGCGGCTTCTATGCCCCCAACGAAAAAGTAATGTTCTCGCTGGGTCTGGGCATTTCCGAAGGCGGCAGTAAAATGGGCAACTTCGGCGTCAATTTTGCACTGGACCGCTCTAGAGACCGCAAGGCAGAACCGAGAGATATCATCTATACCCGTAAGGAAGTAGATAATTCTTTAGCGGCGCAGGATGAAAAGATCCAGCTGCTGCTGGCCAAGGTCGAAGAACAAAGCAGAGAAATGGAAAAACAAAGCCGTGAAATCGAATACCTGCGAGCACAGGTAGAAAAGTAAATACAGAAAATACTATACTTGCCCCGGCCTGCAAGGCTGGGGCAAACTTTCTGAGCAGAGGAGCAGTAAGTATGAAAAAGATCTGGAGCTTTATCCTATGTCTGGTCATAAGTCTGGTGATGACCAGCGTTTGCCTGGCCAGCGACGGCGCTGACCTGAACAAACAGCAGCAGGCAGTAGTTAAGGTATTTGCCGCCTTAAACGGTCAGAACGGGATGGAATATGCCGGCATACGCCAGCTGATGTCAGCGAAGCTGCAAACAGAGCTGGATGAAAAAACTTTCGGCAGTGTGAAAAATAATCTGCGCCGCAGCTACGGCGAGCAGCGCAAAAACAGGTTCCTGGCCTATCAGCGGTATGCTGACGGCGACCGCCTGGCTTATCTGGCTAAATACAGTAAGGAGAAAGCTCTGCTGTTTATATTCGTTTTCGATAAGCAGAACGATCTAGGGGCGTTTTCCTTTCAGCCCATAGGCGAATAACAGCAGTAACAGTACAGTGTTGCCCGTTTTACAGCATTTAAATAGAAAGCAGCAGCGATATTTTCAGCAGAAAGCTTGCTGCTGCTCATCTGATTTCAAAAAATGATCCCTTTGCCACAGCGGCAGATAAGGGATCATTTTTTGAAATTTTAAATGTAACAGTTATAAAAATTATAAGAATTATAAAAAAGTGCTTAATTGTAATAAAAATATCTTGCAAGGTGCAAAGAAAATATGTTAATATGGCAAAAATAATCAATATAAATAATATTAAGTATTAAGGTTTATAAATTAATTAAACTAAAATTACTTAAATTGTTACGAATGAAAAGACGATGGAGAAAGCAGAGGTCATCCTAAAAAACAGAACAGCTTTATAAAAAATAGATGAGGGGCAGATTTATTGTTTCAGCATACTATACAAAGCAAGTAACTATTTAAGGAAAAGAGGTGGGGAATTGTCTAAATCCCGAAAAGTTCAGTTAGAGAAAAAAATTATGATTTTTTTAAGCAGCGGTGTCTTTATTTTTTCAGGCCTGTATGCGAGTAATGTGCAGGCGGCGCCCGTTTTTTCCAGTGGCAGTGCTTCTGATTCCACTGTTGCCGGTGTCAATAATACAGCTTCCGCTAATTCCAGCAGTGCTTTTGGTTATTTCAATACTGCCGGGGGCCTGGCATCCAGTGCTTTTGGCTGGAGCAATACTGCCAGCGCCGAAAATGCCAGCGCTTTTGGTTATGTCAACGAGGCGAGCGGCCTGGCGTCCAGCGCGCTCGGTTTCAGGAATAAAGCGGCCAATGAAAATGCCAGCGCTGTCGGTTATGGCAATAATGCCGGCGGTGTAGCGTCCAGTGCTTTTGGTTTCAGCAATGTTGCTAAAGTGGACTATGCCAGTGCTTTTGGCTATAGCAATGAGGCGAGCGGCCTGGCATCCAGCGCAGTTGGTTTCAGGAATAAAGCGGCCAGTGAGAATGCCAGCGCTATCGGCTATGGCAATAATGCTAATGCTCTGGCTGCCAGTGCAGTTGGCTACAATAATACAGCAGGCGGCGTAGGTTCCAGTACGATCGGCTATAATAATACGGCTACGAATGAAAATGCCAGTGCTTTTGGTTACGGTAATACTGCAGGCGGCCTGGCGTCCAGCGCTTTTGGTTTCAGCAATACTGCCAGCGGCGATAATGCCAATGCTTTTGGCTATAATAATATTGCCAGCGGTTCCAAGAGCAATGTTTTCGGAACGGGAAATACTGTTTCCGGCAGCAGCAGTACCGCAGTCGGCACTGCTAATGAAGTTGCCGCTGAAAACAGCACTGCTATCGGCAATAACAATACGATCAGCTCCGGTGCAGAAAATTCGGCGGCGCTGGGAAATAATATCAGTATCAGCTTAAAAGACAGTGTAGCTTTGGGAAATAATTCTACAGCGACGGCGATCAACAGCGTTACGGGCAACAGCAGTTATACTAAATGGGCCGGTGTCAGCGATGTTGTGGGCGTTGTCAGCGTAGGCAGCTCCGGGGCGACCCGTCAGATACAAAACGTAGCGGCAGGGCAGGTCAGCGCAACTTCTACCGATGCCGTCAACGGCAGCCAGCTGTATGAAGTAGCGCAGAAAGCGGCCGAGCAGGCTACTGTTTCGGCAGGCGACAGCAATGTCGTCGTTACGTCAACTACCAACAGCAGCAGCGGCACCGATTACGAAGTGAAGCTGGCTGATGAGCTGGAGATCGGTACTGGCGTCAAAGTAGACGGCACCGGCGACGGTAAGATCGAAGTCGGTAACGGCAATGTTGTCATCGACGGCAGCGACGGTTCGATAACTGCCGGCGGCGTTACGATCAATAAAGATGATGCAGGCACGATCAACGGCCTGACCAATACTACCTGGGACCCGGATAATATCACCAGCGGGCAGGCGGCAACGGAAGACCAGCTGAAAGCGATCTACGATACGGCGGCGGAAGCAGTCGAGCTGGCCGCGCAGCAAAGCTCAGTATCGACAGGCGACAGTAACTTTATCGTCACAAAAACCACTAATGACAGCGGCGGCATCGATCACGAGCTGAAGCTGAATGAAGTAGTCGAGATCGGCAGCGGCGCCAATAAAGTCACTATCGACGGCAATAACGGTACGATCAGTACCGGTAATATCAATATGAACGGTACCAACGGCGTTATTACGGCCGATAAGATCACTATCGACGGCGGTGCAGGCACGATCGGCGGTCTGACCAATACTGCCTGGGACGCAGAGAATATCACCAGCGGCCAGGCGGCGACCGAAGACCAGCTGAAAACTGTTTCTGACAGCGCTATCAAATACGATGTGGACAGCGGCGGCACTATCAATAAAAACAAAATCACGCTGGAAGGCAGCAATGGCACCACGATCGGCAATGTAGCGGCGGGCGAAGTCAGCGCCACCTCGATGGACGCCATCAACGGCAGTCAGCTGTATGCAGTACAGCAGGATATAGGCAATATCCACAGAGATATCAATAAGCTGGGTGATGAGATCGATACGGTCGGCGCGCTGTCAGCAGCGATGGCAGGGCTGCATCCTCGCTTCCAGGACGGTAACAAGGGCGAGCTGGCCATGGCTTACGGCGGTTACGGCGGTAAAAGCGCATTAGCAGTCGGCGGCTTCTACGCCCCTAATGAAAAAGTAATGTTCTCACTGGGACTGGGTGTTTCTGAAGGCGGCAGCAAAATGGGCAACTTCGGCGTCAACTTTGCGCTGGATCGCTCTAGAGACCGTAAGGCAGAAGCACGAGATATAGTTTATACCCGTAAAGAGGTAGACAGCTCTTTGGCAGCGCAGGATGAAAAAATCAAACTGCTGCTGGCTAAGCTGGAAGAACAAAGCCGGGAAATAGAAGAACTGAAAGCAAAAGTAAACTAACAGCAAAACCCCTGTCTGCTTAGCAGACAGGGGTTTTATTCTGAGGATAGGAGCAGCACAGCACGGCTGATGATCTGCATAAAAGCAGTCAACAAAAAACAATGAAACAGCTTTAAAATTTCAAAAAAATTTACTGGAAATCATCTTTTGAACAGAGTGGCGCTGTTTATATGTTTTAGGTTCAAAAGGCAGCCGCAGCAGGCCTTGACAGGTAATGCGGCTTTTAATCTGGTTTTAATCTTGGTGTTATAAAATAAAGACAAAGCAAAGGCCGGCGACGTAACGGCCGTTAATGAGGTAAAGGATATGAAAAGAAAATCTATAGCTATGCTGGCAGCAGCTCTCTGCACCTTGGCGATCACAGTTACTGCTTTAGCTGCCGAACTCATCAATGCGGAACAGGCGCGCAGTATTGCTGCTCAATGGGTACCGGCAGGCAGCACACATCTGGTGACTAAGGACGAAAGCTTTGAATTCGTGCCTCATTATGACGTTAAATTCTATGATAATAAAACCAATACCGCCTATGAAATCGAGGTTTTAAGAAACGGCGGCAAGGTAAGAGAGTTTAAAATGGAAGCGCAGACCGCTTTAGGCAGCCCTAAAATCGTCCTTTCAGTAAATGATGTGCAAAATCTGGTCCGTAAGGAATTTCCGAATGCTGTTTTTACTAAAGTAGAATTAGACCGCGGTGACGGGCTTTATGAATATGAAGCAGATTTTTACACGCCGGAGGTACGGGGCGAAATGAAATTCAACCCTGAAACAGGCACTGTTATTGAAAAAGAAATAAAATATACTGTGTTTTAAGCAAGAAGCGGACAGTAGAATAAGACCGGATTTTCCGGTCTTATTTTTATTTGACAGCTGCGGTTCGGGTACGGCGGCCAGAGTGTGCTGAAAGTTGTTATATTTGTAATAAGAATACTGTTTGCTGTTGAGTTGGCATTTAAAAAAGTAAAATGTATAAAAATTTTTTCTGATTTCGCAAGTTAGGAAATAAAAGCAAATAATCGAAAATAATATAAATAAGAAATAAACATAAAAAATAGAAATGCTGGCAGACGAAGAAATAAAATGAATTAATATTATAAAATATGATATTAATATACACAAAATGGCCAGTTTATCCCTTGTAATTGCTTAAATATGCAAAAAGAGAGCAGGATTTTTTTGCTGGATGTTGAATAAATACGGTGAAATTTAGCATGTTTTAGAAAGATGCTAAATAAATCTCAAGGGGGTAAAAGAATATGAAAAGGATGAATAAGGTTTTAGTAAAGGCTGTCGTTTTGAGCCTGATAATGGGCGGAGTACATATGGGGGGGACTTTTGTTTAAAAAGCTATGCGGCTGCAGGCAAAGGGTTCATTATCCAGAGTGATTCTAGGATACCGACGAATAAGACTGAGACCATAGGTGGTGTCAAAATAGATGACCCGGAAATATTACATAAAGACTATTATGGTGGCGGTCATAAAGACGACATTGAGTGCCGTGAGAGTGCCGGTGACTTGACAGTAGGGCAGATTGCGGAAATAAAAGATAAATTGGTAGAAAATGATAAAAAATTGGCTGATGCAGTTAAGGATGTCAATGATAAAATCGAGAACGGAGAATTGAAAGGCGAAAAGGGTGACAAAGGTGACAAAGGAGAGCAGGGCGAAAAGGGCGATAAAGGTGATAAAGGCGATAAAGGCGATAAAGGCGATAGAGGAGAGCAGGGCGCTGCTGGTAAGGACGGCGTAGACGGTAAGGATGGCAAAAGCGCTCATGAAAGTGCTGTTGTCGGTGGTTATAAAGGTTCGAAAGAGCAGTTTTACGAAGACCTGGCAACTGACGAAAATACCTATGTCGATAATGAAACCACAATATCATATAATAAAAATGATGATGGAACAGTAACGATCACAGCAGAAAAGAAAGAACATAATTTTGACGGTGAGAACATCATTACCAATGATAAGGAAAAGGTAGATATTAAGGTTGCCGGGACTGATTATGTGGATAATAAAGTAAAAGAAGAAGCTGAACTGCGTAAAGAAGCAGATGTGGCTGACGCTGTTTATGATGCTGAAACAGGTAAGCTGCATTTGAAAAACGAAGCTGGTGAAGATATCACGGTTGCTGAAGGCATTGCCAGCAAAGAGGCTGTAGAAAAAAATACGCAGGCAATCACTACCGAACGGACAGAACGCATCCAGGAAGTACAGCGTTTAGACGGGCGGATCGACGGCTTAAGCAACCGCATCGACGAGCTGGATGGACGCATTGATAAAGTCGGAGCTTTGGCAGTCGCTATGGCCGGCCTGCATCCGCTGGAATATGACCCGGATGCCCCGACTCAATTCTCGATGGCGGCAGGTACTTACAGCGGTGAAAGCGCTATTGCGGCAGGTCTGTTCCACAACCCTAATAAAGACGTACTTTTGAGCGTGGGTTTTTCGATCAGCGGCAGTGAGAAGGCAGCTAATGTCGGCGCTACCTTCCGCTTTGGCAGAAGCTCGGAATCAAAAGCCCGTAAAGTGATAGAAGACAAACAACGCGAGCAGGAGCTGGCTGCCCAGGCCGCAGCCGCCAGACAGAAAACCGTTTCCTATCGTGTAGAACAGATTTTGGCTGAAGATACAGCGAAAGCTGAATAGCAGATGGGCAGAAAAGCATTTGATAACAGCATCAATTATAAAGAGATCGGCACCAGGATCAGGATCATGCGGCTGAAGCTGGCGGTTTCACAGACTGAATGCGCCTCTAAACTGGGTATTTCGCAGACACACCTGAGTAATATCGAGCATGGCCGCAGCGGGATCACTTTGCAGATGCTGTGCCGGGTCTGTGATATCCTGCAGGTAAGCTTGGATTATCTGGTCAGAGGCGCAGAAAAAACCGACGAAAAAAAGCACAGCGAGATCACGATCGACGAAGTTGTGCGGGTCATAAAAATGCTGAAGGGCATAGAAGAAAAATAAGTCCGGCAGACAGCAAGTTTATCATAAAAAAGAGCAAACCATTTTGGTTTGCTCTTTTTTTGTCTGAGTATTTAAATTATTATTTTGCGGAAGGCGGCATTTTCCACCATTGTAAATCAGGTTAATGTTATTCTAAAATCAGATTAAAATATAAGGAGGTATTGGTTATGTGTATTATTTGTACTGATCCAAATTGTGACCATGGTGAAAGGTGTGGTCGTGTAAAAATTTATAAGGAGGGAGGTTCTGCCAGCGATTTATTGGATAGCAGAGGAGAATGGGAACATGTTATTCCAGGCGCTGTTATCCGTGGCTCAGTATTTTTGCAGAGCCACGGAGTTACTTATCGCGATTCTATGACTTATGCGCTTGATTATGCTATCCACAGAGATGCTGTGGATGGTAGCGGAGGAGGGATCACCTCTACTGGCAGAAGTGAAATTGCTCAGGGATGGGTAAATGATCTGATTAGACTATTTGATTCTGGGCAATCTGATGAAGCGATAGGCAAGGTTTTTTGTGATGAAGTGTATGCTATTGAGGCTCACAGGAAATTTACGGAAAATGATTTCTCAAGCTTAGTGGCAATTTTAAGAAGTTATATTGATAAAGGGATAGTTTCTCAAAGAAAAGCTGATGAAATTGCCAGTTGGATGCATGGAAGGATATAATAGCGATTTTTGATTGCGAATTATTTCCAATTTAATATTGAGAGTATTATTGCGTATGGTAAGAAAACTGTCTGAAAAGGCAGTTTTTTTATATAATCTATAAAAAACTTACAAGTATATATTTTACAGAAAAATACTTAAAACCGTTTAAAGATGAGTTGTTATTTCTATTATTTGAATAAAGGATGTTTTTATTGTTTTGCAGCGTCTGCCTTAACAGCAGGCGTTTTTTGTATTTTTAGTATGATTTACAGGGGCTGTGCTCTGGGAATGATTGCTGAGGTTGGTGAAACTCAAAAAGTAATAGAACCATAAAAAAACGCGCAGACGCTGATAGTTGTAAAGCCGCTGGCGTAATGCGCCGGGCAAGACTCGCAGACGTTTTACACAGGCTCAAAGTAAGTGTCTTGCGGGGGGGTACAAACGTGCTATAATGATTACGATTATTACTATAACAAATGTTTTTAGTATAAAACAAAAAAGTGATGCTTTGGTTTCGATATTTTTAACTAAAATACTAATATTCTCGAAAACTGAGGTGAAGTATGTACGATGAAAGCTGGCTGCCGCGTAT
>ULWQ01050945.1_pt1 | contig 26243 bp, 26 predicted proteins | sample 1960491 | NCBI WGS metagenome assembly ULWQ01 (sample SAMEA4835816, study PRJEB28245) | human gut metagenome | biome: gut microbiome; material: fecal sample | place: Denmark | collected 2008
AAATTTGCTTTCTAAAATACCATTTTGTCAACAATCTGAATCCACTCGTTATGAGTGGATTTTCTTATTAAATAATGTTAGAATTATAGCATGGATGTGATTGTATGATTGAAAGCGTTAATAATGAAAGAGTAAAAAATATTATTAAATTAAAAAATGCAAAATATAGGGATGAGGAGGGCTTATTTATTGTAGAAGGGCCTCATTTAGTTAAGGAAGCCAAAATGGCAGGTGTTCTTAAGGAAGCTTATACAATTGATGAAAGATATGATGGTGAGCTTGTATCAATAAATGTGATGAAAAAGTTATGTCAAACCCAAACTGTTTCACCTCAAATTGGTATTTGCTATATTAAAAAGAATGAAAAAATAGGAAATAGAATTTTATTTCTTGATGGAATTCAGGACCCAGGTAACCTTGGCACTCTTTTAAGAAGTGCTAAGGCCTTTGGCTTTGATTCTTTATTTCTTGCAAAGGGCACTGTTGATGTTTACAATGATAAAGTTATAAGATCTAGTCAGGGTGCGATTTTTAAGCTTAATTATTTATATGGTGATAAGCTTGAATTTATAAATAAATATAAGAATGAATATCAAATTTTTTCAACTAATGTTATTAATGGTAAAACTCCAGATGAGGTTACATTTAGTGATAAAATAATTCTAATTCTTGGTAATGAAGGAAATGGTGTTTCTAAGGAAATTTGTGATTTAAAGCTTAATAATTTATATATTCCGATGCAAAATATGGAGTCATTAAATGTAGGGGTTGCAGGATCAATATTAATGTATGAAATATCTAAAATTAAATAAGCTATATTAGAATAATATTTTGTTGTGAAAGGAGAAGATATTATGCCACATGCAGGTGGAGGAGGTAGTGGTGGAGGATTTCATTCATCAGGTAGAGGAAGCTCAAACTTTAAGTCATCAGTACCTAAAACAGATAAATATGGGCATCCTCATTCAAGATATTACGTGGGACCTGGCTTTTATTATAATAGAGTATATATTCCATTTGATTCTGATAAAAGAATGCTTTATGCTCTAAAAAATAGTATTATTGTATTAGCTTTTACCATTATTATAATGATAATAATGCTTATTTCGATTATATATAAAGGAACAAGCGTTGATTATGCGATTGAAAATTATACCTTAAATCAATATGAAAAAACATATGATGAAAGCTCATCTTATTATGAAAAAAATATATTGGTGTGTTTTGTAGCATATAAAGATAATGATGAATATGTTTTATTTAACGTTGTTGGTGATGATATAGATTATGAAATTGATAGAAGCTTTGGAGGTATAGGAACAAGCTTTGGAAATGCCGTAAATGATAATGTTCCTTCTCGTAACTACTATGGTAATTTATATTTTTCTCTTGCAACATCTTTAGATAAGGTAAATGAAAACCTTTATACTAAATATGAAAGTAGTAATCCTAAAGCATATAAAGTTATCAATAAAACTAAATATGGAACGATTAATGGTATTTCTAGTTTAAATGATGCTCAAGAGATATTTTATCAAAAAACAGGTTATAATGTTTCTTTTTTAATTGTAGAGCCAGGTCAGGTTTCTTCAATAAATTATTTTGCACTTGTTGTAACAATTGTAATTGGTGGAATAATTATAGCGGCTGGTGTTTTAAATATGTTTAGGATTAAAAAAGCAGTATTAAATTTTAGCGCAGAGCTTAATAAAGGGAACCAAGCTAAATATTTTGAAGGTGAAGATACTTACGAAAATTATATGAAGGAATATAGTAGTAAGCATAATTTTGATGTTTTTGAAGATGAAGAAAAGGAGTAGTAATATGGATATAAATAGACTCGAAAAAATAATAGAAAAAAGAAAAAATATTGATGCCCAAAACGATGTTTTAACAGAAGAAAATCATAAAGAACTATTATCTTGCTTGATACAAAATTTAAATGAAACAATTATTTATTTAGATAATTGTTCGTTAGAATTTTTTATTGGATTTCAGAACTATTTGAGGATCTAAGCGAACATTTTAAATCACAAGAACTTATAAATTGTATGAAAAGAAATGCGATAGGAATTGTATCGATTGTAAATTCGATATAGAATATGCTAAAAAAGCATTAGTATAATTGAACTTTGTATAAAAATGTTGTGAATTTATTACATAGTATATTAAATTAAACAGTGGAGTAAATCTGCTGTTTTTTTAATATTACGAATTAATTTGTAAATAATATAAATGGTGAATAAAATGATTAGTGAAAATGCTTTAAAGCTTAAGGAGTATTTAGAAAGATTAACAAATGGTGAGAATCTTGAAACGGTTAGAGCTGATTTTGTTTCTGACTTTAAAAATGTAAGCTATAATGATGTTTTAATAGCCGAAGAGGAATTAATAAGAAATGGTATTATGGAAGATAAAATGGAAAGGTTATGTGAAATTCATTCAGCTTTATTCCATGATGATTTAAACAATTATATAAATGTTGATGAATTTGAACATATTAAAAATGATCCTATTGTAATAATGATGATTGAAAATAATGAAATTGAAGAAAGGATAGATTATTATTTAGATACAGGTCTTTTTACAGGGGCTAAGGATTTACTTAATGATGTTAAAGTTCATTATACTAAAAAAGGCGATTTAATCTATCCTTTACTTAAAACAAAATATGGTTTTGAAGGGCCTGCAAGGGTAATGTGGAATAAAGATAATGAAATTAAAGAAAGAATAAATAAGCTTAAGGATTATTCAATCAAAGAAGATGATGAGCTTATTAGAATTTTAAAAGAAATTAAAGAAATGATTTATAGAGAAAATAATATTCTTTTTCCTAACTGTTTAAAGCTTATATCAAAAGAAGATTTAAATCAAATGTATGAAGATATGAAAGACTATAAGCCCTTGTTTGATATTAAATATGATGAAAAGAAGAAAACAAATTTAACATTCGATAACTATAAAATTAATTTTAAGCTTGGTTCTTTATCACCTAAACAGGTTAATGCACTTTTAAACGCTATTCCTTATGAAATAAGCTTTATTAATGAAGATGATATAAATACTTATTATAATGAAGGTGAAAAAGCCTTTAAAAGACCAAGTGCTTCCATTGGTAGAAGTGTTTATGATTGTCATCCTCATGATAAGGTTAATGCGGTAAAAAAGATAATAAGTGAACTTAAAGCAGGAGCTAAAGGGGAATTTTCATTTCAAATGAAGAAAAATGATGTAGCATATTTAGTAAAATATATCGCTGTTAAGGAAAATGAAGAATATATTGGTACCTTAGAGTTGGTCATTCCTTTGGTTGATACAAGAATTTAGAAATAAATTTATTGACATACCTTGTAATACATAGTATAATTTAGGTGTATCTTAGGGATATGCTTATTTTTTTAGTTTCTATGCTATGCATTGCATAGTATTAAGAGGTGATTTAATGAATGTACAAATGAAAAAAGGTATTGTAGAGGTTTGTGTTTTAGGAGCGGTAGCTGATGAGCCATCCTATGGTTATAAAATAATTTCTGATTTATCAGAGATTATTGAAATATCAGAATCAACACTTTATCCTATTTTAAAAAGGCTTGAGGCTCAAGACCTCCTTAAAACCTATAATAGGCAGTATAATGGCCGAACTCGAAAATATTATGAAATAACTAAAAAGGGAAAAAAAAGAATTGAAGAATTTTTAGATGAATGGCAAGAAATAGAAATGGTTATAAGCTTTATTAAGCGGAGGACAAGATAATGACAAAAAGAGAATTTTTAAGACGATTAAGAAAAAAATTGAATTGTAATGATAAGGATGATATTATCGCTTATTATAATGAATTAATTGAAGATAAAATGGATAAAACAGGACTTACAGAAGAAGAGGTTATTGATCGCCTTGACGATATTGATGATATTGTAAGGAAAACGAATAGTCAAAGTGGAGTGTATCAAAAGATAAAATATGATGAGGATGAAATTCCTAAGAAAAAACATAAATCATCATCTGGAAATATATTAACAAAAATCTTATATTTTCCGATGGCTATTGTAGCATTTGCACTTTACCTTGCTTTAATTTGTCTATGTGTTTCTTTAGGTCTATCGTTAGGCCTTTCAGGAATTGCAATGATTATCTTTGGTATTATTAATTTGCATACAAGTATATCACAAGGCGTTATAATGATTAGCTTAGGTATATTAAGTATTGGTTTAACTCTAATTGTTGTACCTTTAATCTATAAGCTTGTAGCTTTAATAATTACTTTGATTAAGAAGTTATATAAGAAAATCGCTTTAATTATAACTGGAGGTGTTTTCTGTGAAAATTAAAAAGTTTTTAATCCCAGGTTTTATTTTTACAATAATAGGCTTGATTGGTCTATTAGTAATACTTGCATATAATCGCTTTGATATTAAAAAAATAGCTTCAGAAAATGTTGAGGTAGAAGAATCTTTATATGATACTAATGTAAATCTAATAAAATGTAATACAAAAGCTGATAGCATTGTTATAAAAGCTTCAGAACGTAGCGATATTTATGTTAAAAGTAAAAAAATTAATAATTATAAATATAGTATCACTAAAGATGATGAGATATTAAATATTGATTGTCAATATGGAAGATGGTATGAAAATGTTTTAAATATTGGCTGGATGAATGAACTTGGCTTTGCAAATGAGGCTTTATTTATTGAGGTACCTAATGATTACGTCTTTGCTTTAGAGGTAGATGTTAAAGGTGGAAATCTAAAGCTTCAAAACGTGAATTTAAGTAATGTATCTATCAATATAAAAGGTGGATCATTTACAGCCTCTAATATTAAAGCATCAGAATTATTATTAAATGTTAAAGGTGGTACGGCTAATATTTCAAATTCATTAATAAATAAAGGAACATTTAATTATGATGCTACAACCTCAAATCTTGAAAATTTAGAATTAGAAAAACTTGATATAGATATGGATGTTACAACTTTAGATGCAAGCATTAAAATAACTAAAGAAGCAAATTTAAAATATACTACTTCAAATATTAATATTAAACTGATAGATGGCAAGGATAATTATAATTTTAATACTAGTGGAAAAGAAAAGGCATTTAATTATGAAGGAACCACCTCTAATATTGAAATTAACTAATAAAGGGCTCAGGCCCTTTTTGTAATTAATTATTAGCTTTTGTATATAAAAGTGTTTTATAAGCATTTTTTTAAAAATTAAAAAACGCAAAACATTTACAAAAAACATAATATTTGTTATAATCTTTTTTGGTGATATTAAATGGCAGAAGAAAATAGTCTAGAAATATTCCATGATGTTATTGAAGCTTCAATTGAATTTTTATATGATGAATATAAGAAGAAATATTTTGATTTATTCTTTTTAACGGTGGATAATATTTTAGCAGGTGAGGTTTTAAATGATTTATCTGATGATAAAAAAGCTAAGCTTGAAAAAATATATGCGCCAATAAAAAATATGGATTTAGATGTTGAATCAATTAGAAAAGCTCTTCAAGCTATAGTTTTAAAAGGCTTTAGTGAACAAAAAATTAGTAATGGAGGAATTACTCCTGATACGATTGGAATGTTATTTGCCTATTTAATTTCCAAGTTTGAGCCTACAAAGAGACATATTAGATTATTTGACCCTTTAGCAGGTGTTGGTAATTTATTGTTTACAATAATTAACCATTTAGATTTAGAAATAGACGCTATTGCTTGTGAGCATAATGAGCTATCAGTTAAGATAATGCAAAGCTTAAGTGACATGCTTCAAACAGAGCTTGAAATTTATTTTCAGGATACACGCAATGTAAATGTTTCTAATCTTGACTATATTGTATGTGATTTTGATTATTCAGAGCCATCTAATGGTAAGTACTTTCCATATGAGGTAATTTTACATCATATTAAGGCTTTAAATGATAATGGTGTTATGATGTGTTTAATTCCTAATGATTTTTTCTCATATGATAAGGATCAGAAATTTAAAAAGGAATTAAATGAGGAAAATTCAATGATTGGTTTGATTGAGCTTCCTGATACATTCTTTAAGAATAATCAAAAATCAATTATTCTTATTCAACGTGCTCATATCGAGAATAAGAAATGTATGATGGTCAAACTACCAAGCTTTAATGATTCGAAGCGCTTTAATGAGGCTTTGGCTCAAATTGAAACGTGGTTTGAAAATAATATTAATAAAAAATAAACGAAGTGAGGAAATTAGTTATGTCAAAAATTATGGCAGTTAATGCTGGTTCAAGTTCAATTAAATTCCAATTACTTGAAATGCCAGCTGAAGAAGTAATTGCTTCAGGTGTAATGGAGCGTATTGGTTTACCTGAGGGTATTTTCACTCTTAAGTATTTTAAGAATGGTGAAAAGGTAAAGGAAGAAACAAATCCTGTTTTACCTACTCATGCAGAAGGTGTTGAGCTTTTACTTAAGACTTTACTTGAAAAGCATATTGTTGAAAATCTTTCTGAGATTGCTGGTGTTGGTCACCGTGTTGTACAAGGTGGAGAATACTTCAAGGATTCAACTTTAATTGATGGTCCAGATGGAACTGTAATTAACAAGATTTTAGAGCTTGCTGATTTAGCTCCTTTACATAATAGAGCTCATGTTGTTGGTATGCGTGCTTTTATGAAGGTTTTACCAGATGTTCCTGAGGTTGCAGTATTTGATACTACATTCCATCAAACAATGGCTGAAGAAGCTTATATGTATGCTACACCATATGAGTGGTATACAAAGTATGGTATTCGTAAGTATGGTGCTCATGGTACAAGCCATAAGTATGTTTCTCAAAGATGTGCTGAAATTATGGGTAAGCCACTTGAGGATACTAAGATTATTGTTTGTCATTTAGGAAATGGTGCTTCAATTTCTGCTGTTAAGGGTGGAAAATGTATTGATACTTCAATGGGTCTTACACCACTTGAGGGTATTCCTATGGGAACTCGTTCAGGAAATATTGACCCAACTGCTCTTGAGGTAGTTGCTAAGCATGAAGGTCAAAGCATTTCTGAGCTTATCAATATCCTTAACAAGAAGTCAGGTCTTCTTGGTATGGGTGGTCGTACAAACGATGCTCGTGACGTTACAAAGGGTATGAACGAAGGAGATCACCGTTGTATTATGGCATTCAACGTTCAATCTAAGCGTATTATGGACTACATTGGTTCTTACTATGTTTACATGGGTGGATGTGACGCTATTTGCTTTACAGCTGGTATGGGAGAAAATCTTTGCCACCTACGTGAGAAGATTTGTAATCGTTTAGGTGTTATGGGCGTTGAAATTGATAAGGAAGCTAACAACCAAGCATACGGAATTGAAAAGGAAATCTCAACTCCAAATTCTAAGGTAAAGGTATATGTATTACCTACAAATGAGGAAGTTATGATTGCTCGTGATGTTTGCCGTATTGGAAACGTTAAGTAATTAATTAATTGGTCGCAATTTAGCGACCTTTTTTATTTTGAAAAAAATGAAAAAACAAAAAAGTCGCTTGATATTTCTTAAAGAATATAAAAAAAGTCGCTTGATATTTCTTAAAGAATATTGAAAAGTCACTTGATTTTTCTTAAAGTGTTTATTAAATAATAAAATAATATAATTTAATTATACGAGAGGGTGAAAATATGAAAAAAATTTATTTATTAATCATAACTGTATTATGTTGTGTGATACTTTTTATGAATGTTGATTTTAATGTTTATGCTGTTGGAACAGATGATTGTGATGATGTTTATTCAGAAGCAGTAGAATTAACAAAAGAATCATTAGTTTTAGATGATGAGATTTCTGACTTATATGAAGATTCAATATCAGTTGTTGATGGAAAATACGTATTTGAGGGCGATAAATATGATGAAAATTACGATTTCATTAATTCTAATATTGAAATAGTTAATTTATTGGCAGAACAAGATGTTGTTAGTGTTACTGAAGAAAAGCTTTAGTTTTTGATTCATTAAGCAAGGCAGGTTTAGAACCATATTATTTTGCCAAAGGCAGTGGATTAGAAATTGATTTTGTTGTATCTTATAATGGATACCCTACTCTTGTGGAGGCTAAAGCTAAAACAGGAAATACAAAATCTAGTAAAACAGTAATGAATCGTCCCGAACATTATGGTAAAACAAAATTGATAAAAATTGGTGATTATAATATAAGTGAAGAAGGAAATATTATTACAATTCCACATTATTTAACTTTTGTATTAGGAAAAATAAAGTACGATTTTTAATATCGAATGATATACTATCGCGGTTTTAAATAATAGTATAGATAAACGTATAGTAAAAAACAAATTTTGAAAATTTGTACTAGTTATAATTAAAGCGCTATCATTTAACAAAGCATATAAAAAAACTTGAATTTGAAAAAAAAGAGCGTATAATGTTTGCACGTGTGGTGATAGTATGAATTTTACAACAACATTATTTAATGTTTTAATAATGCTATTTTATATGGCAATTGGTTTTATTGTTACAAAGGCTAAGAAGGCTACAGCTTCTCATGCTAAAACATTGTCAGCTTTACTTTTATATGTTTGTGGACCTGCTATGATTTTAAGTGCCTTTGAAGCAGTAGAATACTCTTTAGATAATCTTAAACAAATGGGAATCTTTTTTCTTGCAAGCTTGTTAATTCAAGTTTTAGTCATTATGATTTTATATTATGCCTTAAGAAAAAAGTTTTCTGATGCTAAATATCGTGTTTTAACCTTTGGAGCAGCTTGTGGAAATGTAGGATTTTTTGGTCTTCCATTAGTACAAGCATTATTTCCAAATGATCCTATTGTTTCTTGTTACTCATCTGTTTATGTAATGAGTATGAATATTATTGCATTTACCTTAGGTGTATTTTTAATAACGCAAGAGGCTAAGTATGTTTCTTTAAAAACAGCGATACTTAATCCAACCTCTCTTGCTATTTTTGTTGCTTTACCACTTTATATATTTAAAATTCATTTTCCTCAAGTATTAGGAAATGCTATTAATATTTTGGGTAAAATGACAACCCCTTTATGTATGATAGTGTTAGGAATGCGATTATCAACTGTCAATATTTTAAGTCTTTTTAAAAGACCATTTGCTTACCTAGCTTGTGCAATGAAGCTAATCATATTCCCTCTTTTTGCTTATTTATGTGTTTATTTCTTGCCATTTTTAGATGAAACCTTTAAATCATGTATTTTGATTTTAAGTGCAGCTCCTTCAGGTGCCATTATATTGTCACTTGCAGAATTACATGATACTGAACAGGAGCTTTGTGCTAATGTTGTTTTATTAACAACAATTTTGTGTGTTATAACGATTCCATTATTGCTTTTAATTTTATAATATTAATCCTAATTATACCTATATTTTCTGGTAAAATTAGGATTTTTTTGTTTAATGATTAAAAATAAAATCCATAATATAAATGGTGATAATGTGAGGCGAATATTGAGGCTATATAAGGATTTAAAGGAAAGACATTTTACAACAATGGCAGGAGCTATTGCTTTTTTTGTTATTGTTAATTGTGGTTCTTTATTTTTTCTTGTGGCTTCTATTTTGCATCTTTTTAATTTTAAAATACCAAGTGAAGGTGTATTTGCTAATGATTTTTTTACTAATATTTTAAATTTCTTTGATGAAAATACTAAAAGAATTAATGCCTCACATGTTATATTAAGTATAACCTCACTATGGTCATCATCAACTCTTTTTTATCATATTATGCTTATTGGTGAAATAATCTATAATCGAAAAAGAAAAAGATATTATTTAATGCATAGAGTAGTAGCTATCTTTTTAGTGGTTATTTTTATGGTTTTAATTTTACTTATGATTTTTATGATTATTTTAGGAAATATAATTTTAAAATATATTGAAAATATTTGGCTAAAATCATTATTTGAAACATTAATGATGATGGTTATTCCATCGTTTATTATTATTTTTTTCTTAATTTTTGTCCCACCTTATAAAATTAGCTTTAAAGCTATAATTCCTGGTTATTTAATAACTATTTCAAGTTGGATTATTTCCACATTTACATTAGAGCTTTATTTACGTTTTTTTTCTAATTTTAAAGCTTTATATGGTATATTTACAATGATAATAATTGGTGTAATTTATTTATATATTTTAATAATTGGTTTAATAATTGGCCTTGTTGCAAATGAACACATACCAAAAAATAGAATAATTAATCAAAAAGTTTAAGTAATAATATAAATGGTGAATTAAATGAAAAAAATATTTATATTTAGTATACTCGCTTTTTTTATGATATTTACAAATGTAACAGTAACGTTCGCAACTGGGTTTGGGGTTGGAAAAATAAACAATCATGAAAGACCAATATTACCCTATAAAAATGAAATTGAAGAAAATAACGGTTATTATTTAGGTAAGGATGAAAAAAGTGTTTATTTAACCTTTGATTGTGGCTATGAAAATGGCTATACATCATCTATTTTAGATACGCTTAAGGAAAATGATGTTAAGGCTACCTTTTTTATTACCGGACATTATTTAACATCAAGTACAGAACTTGTAAGAAGAATGACAGATGATGGTCATATTATCGGAAATCATACCTATGCTCATAAGCATTTTACTAAAGAAAGTAGTTCAGATATGCTTAAGGATATCAGTAAGCTTGAAGAAAAGTATTATGATTTAATGGGTAGTGAAATTTCTCATTTTGTAAGACCTCCAGCTGGTGAATTTAATAAAGAGGCACTTAATACTTTAAAAAATAATGATTATAAAACAATATTTTGGTCTCTTGCTTATGTTGATTGGTATAAGGATAAATATAATGGAAATGATTATGCTTATAATGAGGTAATGAAAAGAATTCATAATGGAGCTATTATTTTAATGCATACAGTTTCTAAAGATAATATGATGGATTTAGATAAAATAATTAAGAAGCTAAAAAGTGATGGTTATAGCTTTAAAAGCTTATATGAACTCTAGATTTGTTTAATTATAAATGCTATAATAATATAAGTATAATTTTAAGATGGTGATTTTATGGATAGCATTTTAGTTAAATTATTTATTAAGGATTATAAAAATACGCAATCTGAGGATGTTAGAATAAAATATGGAGCTTTAGCCTCCATTTTTGGTATTGTATCAAATGTAATCATTTGTGCGTTTAAAATTGTTATTGGCGTAATAAGTGGAGCATTATCAATTTTGGCTGATGGAATCAATAACTTATCGGATGCTTTAAATAGTATAGTATCCTTATTAGGCTTTAAAATGAGTCAAAAAAAGCCTGATAAGGAGCATCCTTATGGGCATCAAAGAATGGAATATATTGCAGGCTTTATTGTATCTGTTATTGTTTGTGTCCTTGGAGTTCAACTTATATTGGAAGCAATTGATAAAATAAGAAATCCAGGTTCTGAGGTTAGCTATTTTTATTTGAATTTGGGTATTTTGTGCTTTGCTATTATAATTAAGCTTTATCAAGCTATTTTATATCGTTCAATTGGAAAGAAGATTAATTCACAAACCTTGATTGCTACATCAACTGACTCGAGAAATGATGTTATTTCAACATCACTTGTATTAGTTGGACTAATTATTTCGAAATTTACTGGCTATAATCTTGATGGTTATTTTGGACTAGCAGTAGGTCTACTTGTTTGTTATAGTGGTATTAAGCTTGTAATGGAGGCGTCTAATCCTTTACTTGGAGAAGCACCTAGTAAGGAGCTTGTACATGAAATTGAAAGAAGGATTAAAGCCCATGATGTAGTTATTGGTATTCATGACCTTGAAATTCATAGTTATGGGCCTTCTATTATTTTTGCCTCATGTCATGTAGAGGTTGATTCAAAAGGTGATTTAGTTTTTCTTCATGATAAAATTGATCAAATTGAGCATGAAATTAGAAATGAGCTTAATGTTCATTTAACTATTCACCTTGATCCGGTTTTAGTCGGAGATAAAAAAACGGACGAGCTTAAGGAATTTACCAAAACAATTTTAAAGGAAAATTTAGATTTTAACTGGTCAATTCATGATTTTAGAATTGTGTCAGGACCTACCCATACAAATATTATTTTTGATATTATTGTTCCTTATGGTATTAAGCAAACGGATGGAGAGATTGAAGAATATATTAAAAATTTAATTCATGAGGCTAACAATAGCTTTTATGCAATTGTTGATATTGACCATGATTATAATGATATATTACCATCAGATCAAAAGTAATTTATAATGTAATTGTTTAGTAAAATTTTTTATGATATAATTAGTTGTAATTTTAAAAAAGTGGTGATTTTATGCAAACAGAATTAAAGGTAAATGATGAAGTAATTGTTGATATAAAAAGATTAGGTATTAACGGAGAGAGTATAGCTTATTATAAAAAGCTTGCAATCTTCGTAAAAAATGCTCTTCCTGGTGAGGGTGTTAATGTAAGAATTACAAATATTAAAAAGAACATGGCATTTGCGGAAGTAATTGATTTTAAGCATACAGCAGCATTTCGTGTTACACCTAAATGTCCTTATTATGAGGCATGTGGTGGTTGTCAAACGCTTCATATTGATTATCAAAAGATGCTTGAATTTAAAAGAGATGGTGTAATTGAGGCTATTACAAGATATACAAAGCTTAACCCAAGAAGCTTTGAAATTAAACCAACAATAGGAGCGAATAATCAATGGGGCTATCGTTTTAAGTCTGCTCTACCTTTAAAGGTAGTTAAGGCCAAAACAACGGTTGGACTTATTGCACCAAATAGTAATGTAATTGTTGGTATTGATTCTTGCTTAAATCAAAATGATATTGTTAATAATCTTAATAAAAAGATATGTGAGCTTATTGATGAGTGTCATATTAGTGTTTATGATCCTAAGCAAAATAAGGGGATTCTTAAGAGCCTAGTTGTTCGTGTATCTCATTTTAATAAGGAAGCACAGGTCACCTTTGTAGTTACAGATAAAAAGGCTAATTTACGTGAGCTTGCTAAAAAGACAATGGAGCTTGAGCATGTTGTATCTGTCTTTATGTCTTATAATGAAGAAGATAGTGTTTTAATTTTTGGACAAACTAAGAAGCTTGAAGGTAAGGATACTATAACAGAAACAATTGGAAAATATAAATTTGAGCTTGGTCCTGATACCTTCTTCCAATTAAATCCTGTTCAAACAGAAAAGCTTTATGATGTTGTTAAAAAGGCTGCAAAGCTTTCAATGAAGGAAACAGTATTAGATCTTTATTGTGGTGTTGGTACAATTGGTATTTATTTATCTGGACTTGCTAAAAGAATTATAGGAATAGAACAAAATGAAATTTCAATTGAAAATGCTAAAACTAATGCCGTAATTAATAAGGTAAGAAATGCAGAATTTAAGGCTGGTAAGGTTTTAGAGTTACTTCCTCAAACATTAAGAGAAGAGGCAGTTGATGTTTTAGTTTGTGATCCACCTCGTTTAGGACTTGGTGAATATGTTGCTAAAACGATTGCTGGTAGTGGAATTAAAAGAATTATTTATGTATCTTGTAATCCGGCAACACTAGCAAAGGATTTGTCTATTTTAAGTAATAATTATCAGGTTAATTCAATTCAACCGGTTGATATGTTCCCAAATACAAGCTCTACAGAGACGGTATGTCTGCTAGTATGGAATGAAAAAAAGTGAGTTGGAAGTGCCCTTGAGGCCAAAAATGAGTGATTTTGCCCTATTTTTGGGGGTATTTTCACTCTTTTTTTTTACTTAAAAGGGCACTTCCGATTTTGAAGTGCCCTTTAATAATTTTTTTGTAAAGAAAAATATCAATTTTACTAGATAAAAACTGAGAAAATGTAGTATAGCGTTTTATTCTTGTATGTGAAGAAGTAAAATGAAACTGATTTTATAGAAATTGATTCTACAATTAGATTTGATTTTTATGATCCTAATTATAAAAGTGATCAAGTCAGTGATCAAGTCAGTGATCAAGTTGACAACTTTAATACTGGTTTAATTGATACTATATTCTTTTCTTTAAAATCATCTCAATCTACATTTTTTGTTGGGAAATTTTCATTCAGTCGAATAATAAGTATTTTTTGCTAAAAGTATATTTTTAAGGTTTATATTAAAATAAGGAACAAATAGGGAAGCGCTCCTCCAATAAATAAGTATAAAATAATTTATCGTTTTCCCTATATTTGATGAGGTAACTCGTATGGTTGCTATGAGAAAATGGCTATTTTTTGTAATAGACGTCATATGGGTGGATATGTGAAAAAAAGACGTAATACACAATAATAAAAATTAATTAAATTATATTTGTCACGTAAGAAGAAATGAATATATTACTAAATATTACTCAAAATACTTGATTTTGTAAGTTTTTTGTGATATTATTGGTGATAATTAAGATAGACAAGGGGTTTTGTTATGGAAAGATTGCCTAAACTTATCACTAAAGAAGAAATGATTGATAAGTTTAAAGATGAAAAGCAATATTCAAATTGGATTGCTTTAAAATTAAAATTAAAAACTTACAAAAAAATTCGCAACAATCTTTATGCTTTAATAGATCCATCAACAAATGATATCTATTCAACTAAATTTGAAATTGCAAGCAAAATTTCAAATACTTCTTTTGTTTGTTATCATTCAGCTTTAGAGTATTATGGTTTCGCAAATCAGGTTTTTGGAGTTGTTTTGGTTTGTAGTTTAACAAAATTCAATAATTTTATTTTTGAAGATAATGAATATATATGCAAACCCGTCAAAAGCATTAAGTTTGTCAATGATATTGCAAGTGAAGGAATTCGAGTTTCATCTCTTGAAAAAACAATTATTGATTGCATAGATAACATAGATTTAGCTGGTGGTATTGAAGAAGTTTTAAATGCACTTGAACAAATTAAGTATATTAATGAAAACAAATTGTTAGAGATTTTGAAAGATATTAACAAAATGTACTTATATCAAAAAACCGGATTTCTATTTGAACTTTATAATAATCAACTTGATTTATCAAATGAGTTTTTTGAAGAATGCAAATCCCATGTAAGCAAAAAAGTTAATTACTTTATGCAATATGAATTTAAAGATACCGAACTAAATAAAAAATGGAATTTGATTGTGCCTAAAAATATTAAATCTCGCATTAACGGAGGATATTAATGAATTACTCAAAACAATATTTGGCAGAACTATCTACAAAAACAAACTTTATTAAAGACAATCTTGAAAAGGTTTTAAGACTCGTCGAAATATTAAAATTTTTAAATACAGATAATTTGTTTAAAGGTAAACTAGCACTTAAAGGCGGAACGGCAATAAATTTAACTGCTGTAGAACTTCCACGACTTTCTGTTGATATAGATTTAGATTTTACCGAAAATTTAAGTAAAGGCGAAATTGCCGAAGTTAAGTCAAAGTTTACAAAAAGACTTACTGATTATATGTGGCAAGAAGGCTATTCTTTGATGGTCTCTCCAAGAGAACACTACGCTTTACTATCCTTTTTGTTTAACTATGTAAATAATGCTGGAAATAGAGACAATATAAAGATAGAAATAAATTTTATGGATAGATGTCATATTTTACCACTAGAACAAAAAAGTATAATGGCAAAAGGTGTAATTGAACCATTTAAAATTTTGGCATTGAATAATGTTGAACTATATGCTAGTAAAATAAATGCATTGCTTTCTCGTGCTACACCAAGGGATTTGTATGATGTTAATGCAATGATAGAAAACGATGTAATTAAAGACATAAGGTTATTAAAAAAATGCTTGATTTTCTATAATATGGTTGGTGGTGAGCAAGATATTGACACTCTAACTTTTGATAATATTGAAAAAATCAATTTTATGAAATTTAAAACTCAATTAAAACCAGTTATATCAAAAAATGACAAATTTGATTTAGAACAAGCAAAACTGAAAGTTATTAACTATCTAAAAAAATTGATAAATTTAATCCCACAAGAAACAACTTTTATAAACGAATTTAGAAATAAAAATTACAAACCTGAATTGCTATTTGATGATAAGAATATGATTGAAAATATTTCACATCACCCAATGGCAATGTGGAGATGTAAAAAATAATAAATAAACAAAGAAATTTTGTTGATGTTGTTTTCTCTATAAAAAATGTAATAGATTATATATAAGTGACTGATAATATTAATGACGCAACCAAAAAAACATAAGCAATATAATATAAAGTAATGCTTACTGAAGAGAATAATATATATGTTGTATATCTTTGTGTTTTGTGATATACCGTTGAATCTATTGTGAATCTTACTAAAAAAGATTAATATTTTTATGGTTTGTAATAAAAAAAGTAAGTTGTAAGTGCCTAAAATGCTTAAATGATGTAAATGTCAATTTTGTTGGTTATGGTACCTAATTTTTTTCACAATAATGTTATCTAACATATAAAAACACCTCATATTGATTTTTGGTTTCTTAGAACAATTCCATTATGTCAAATGAGGTGCTTTTTATTAATTCTTTACATTCTTTTATTTAGAGTTAGAACTACACAATATAATTTAAATCTAGGACTTTCACATTCGCTTATTTAATATACTAAAATACTTTCAGGGATTTTTGCTTTTTATGAAGTTAAAAGTATGATAGAATTATATTAAGGATTTTCGATTAATTGGAGGTGATTTTAATGGATAAGTTTCAATTTGAAGAGGTATTTTTTAATGTATGTATTGTCATCAATGATTATATATTGGAAAAAGAAAAAGAAGATGACTTAAGATTTATTGATCACTATATGTTTCAAGCAACGTCATATGTAATTTCTATATTACATGATGATCTATTAATAAAGGATTATTCTTTTTGCAAATGTTTTATATATCGTTCTTTAATTGAAGTGATTTCAATAATGAATATGTATCTAGCAGGAGATATCACAGAAGATGCTAAGAAATTAATTAATAATTATAATTATATTACTGAATATAATATGTATAAAAAATATAAAAAAACATTAAACAAAAGACAATTTGACTTCGATCAGATTGAAAATAATTTTAAGGATGCTAAACAAATATACAGAGATGCATTAAATGATATAAATAGTTCAGAGTTTAAAAAACTATTAAATTCAAAGGTTCCTTTTATGGGAGAAAATTATTCTTTTGATTCTTTGATAAGAATGTATTGTTCTGAATTATATGAATATTATCGTATATTAAGTATTATGATACATCCAAACGACTTGATTTTAACCATTGATTTACCAAAGAACATGAAATTTGATGCACTAGAAGCAAATTTATTCTTACCTGTAATGAATATTGCTGAGAAATGTTATGTTGACGTACAGTTACCAAAAAGTAAAACCTTAAAACAAGAATTTACTTTTATTTTTAACAATCCTATAAATCATGCATATTTAAATATGGCAACTTCACAAAAGAAAATCTTATATAAACTTTCAGATTTAATTGAGAAACAATATGGCATTAATACTCAAAGTGAAATATTTAGAGAATTGGGTAAGGCAATCGAAAGCATGGCAGTTGATAAAACTTTTGGATTTAGCGAAATAGTCAAATGTAAATATAAAATGGTAATTGAAATGATAGCATTAAATTATTATATTGCAACATTACCACATTTTATAGAAGATAGATATTTGATGGAATTGTTAACTAAACATACTAGAATTAAATTGATGGAAATCTATGGCATGGATACAGCAGAAAAATGGAAAGATGCTTACAATTGTTATTTGAATAGCGGTGATAATGTATCATTTGATGATTTTAAAGAAAAGTTTTCTGCATCTTTAGGATTTATTCCAGAAGAAACATCTATTTCAAAATTAGTATATAAATATATAGATTCAATGAGTGATAGTAGCGATGAAACTATGTTAGCCCATATGAAAATGGTTTATGATGAAGCTCAAGCATTATCTCATGCTAATGGATATATGATAACATCTAATAGTGGCGCATTTATGGAATATTCATCTGTAATTCCATTTACTGATATGAGTATTAGTTGTATGATTGATTTATATTATTTGCATAATAAGGCATACAATGATACCGAAGGTGAACATAAAGCAAATAAATTCATTTACGATGTCAAAAAGTGCTTAAAAGAATATGAAAAGGTAGCACAAGAAAAAAACAAGATGGATTATGAATTGAAAGATCTTAAAGTTGGTTATGATGTGAAGCCAATTGATATGAAGAAATTCGGTGTGAAATGATTATGGAATTATTTACACAATCTTTAACAAATAGATACAACACATTAGAAAGAAATATAAAATCTAAAAGTAATTCTTTTTATGATTCATATCTTGATTTGTTAGAAGCTACACTTAAATATATTTTAGATGAAAATGAATATCATATGATGATTCAAGAACATGTGGTTACCTTGTAAAAGAAGAAACAATAAATTATATTGTATATTTTGATGGTACGAATCTTGTATTTGAATTGTTAAATTCACAAATTTTTTAACGATTTAAATTTCAAGTTGTGTTTTGTGATATACCGTTGAGACGGTATGTCTACTAGTATGGAATGAAAAAAAGTAAGTTGGAAGTGCACGAAAGGCTCAAATGAGTGATTTTGCCCTAATTTTGGGGTATTTTCACTCTTTTTTATACTTAAAAGGGCACTTCCGATTTTGAAAATTCTGGAGTTTTTACACTTTTTTGCTTTTTCACTAAGCATAATCAAATAAATCTTTATTAATAATATTTTTTGGCTGAAAGTCTATTTTTCTTTCTGTTTATAATGGAATAAGGAACAAATAGGGAACACAAATGATTAAATAAGGAACAAATAAGGAACGAAAATATTGCTTTTGTGTTCCTTATTTTGTTATAATATAGGTGGGTTGATATAATGAAATTGGAATTTAAATATACTAATGAATTAGTAAATAGTCTTTTAAAAATTGAAAAATATAAAACAGCATTAGATTATTTGTTGCTACCTACAAGAGAGAAGCAAAAGTTAATGTATGAAGCAAAATTAAAGAAAACTCATTTTTCTACAAGTATAGAAGGAAATGTTTTGTCATATAATCAAGTTGAAAGAGTTATTGCAAATAAAAAGGATAACAGAATAACCGCTGAACAAGAGGTTCAAAATTATTGGGATGCACTAACTTATCTTGAAGAAGAAAAAAAGAAAAATACAAAAATTGATATGGAATTCATATTAAAGCTTCATGATATTATTCAAAAAAAAGGTAAATTATCAAGAATACCTTTTAGAGGACAAACTCCACCAGGAGTATTATTTGCAGTATATGATTCTATATCAAAGCAAGCTGAATATATTCCACCTGAATGGATAGATATTGAACCACTTATTAATGAATTGATTAACTGGTATGATAATAATCAAGATTTACCAGTACCGATTTTATCTGCAATCATGCATTATGCAGTAGTTACAATTCATCCATTTACAGATGGAAACGGTAGAACATCAAGGGCTTTATCAACATATGTACTTATGCAGCATGATTATGATTTTAAAGGTTTTAATTCATTTGAAGAATATTATATGTCTGATTTAAATGGATATTATGAATCTATTCAGATGGGACTTCCTGCATTATTTTATTCTGGTAGAGAAAATCCGCCTCACTTAGAAATATGGATTGAGTATTTCTGTAAAATTATGGCGCTTAATGCTGAAAAGATATATGAGCAGGCATTAGAAGCATCACAAAGTGGGTCAAATGAATTTTTAAAAAGCCTAAATAAAAAAGATTTAACATTACTTAGATATTGTATATAAAATAATTTAAAAATTGTAAAAAACAAAGAGATTGCAATTTTATTTGGTGTAACACCCCGTGCAATATCTAAATGGATGAATGAATGGGTTGAAAAAGGAATATTAATTCCAAATTCTGGAACAACAAGAATCACAAGTTATAGTTTATCATATAAATATTCAGGATTAAAAGCATCAGATATTGGTTTTACAAAGTGAGTTGCTAATTTTAAATAGAATATTCTACGACAAAGAGCTAAATTAGGTTATATGATAATAACTAATAAGTATTTATTTATTAATTGATAGAATTATTTCAATTTGTGGTTTGTGATAAACTGTTGAGACGGTTGTCCTATTATCTTTGTCAAATCCTAGGCCAGCGAGCAAATAAATTTAATTTTCTATTATTACATAGTAATAATAAGGTTAAAATCGTAACAAAGATACTTTAATATACTAATTTAATAATTACGATTATTGAAGATATAGTCTATTTGCATAGGCTATATTTTTTTATTCATTTATGATAAAATAAAGTAAAAGTTAACAAGTAAAACTGCGTTAACCAAAACATTTACCTCTGCTTGGTTAAAGGGGATATAAAAAAATGGTATCCTTTTTATGTAAGGAGGTATTAAAAATTGAATACTAAATACTTTAAGGTCCAAGCTAAATGTGGACATGTAGGTAGAAATCATTACATATTGAAATGGTTCTATGTTAAAGCACTTACTGGAGAGGAGGCCGCAAAAGTAGTTAGGGATAAGCCAAGAGTTAAGCATAACCATAAATATGCTATAAGAAATGTCGTAGAAATTACTTTTGAAGATTATCTTATAGGATTAAAGGCTAACTTAGAGGATATGTATTTCAAATGTTCTAATAAGCAAGAACAAGAATTCTATAAATGTGTGAAACTAGAAGAAATATATCCTGAAGAAAAAGAAAAACCTAATTATAAAAAGAAAAGAAATGGCCAAAGAATCAAAAATAAGTTTCTTGAAAAAGAAATGATACGTGAAATACGAGGTGTAATAAATTAAAATGGATAAAATCAAAATAGGTAATTATTTAAAAGATTTAAGAAAAAAGAAAAGGAGAGTGGATGGAAAGCCATTCACTCAAGCTGATCTTTCTGATGCATTAGCATCCGCAGGATTAGAGGTGTCAATAAATGGTATTAATGAATGGGAGTCAGGCAAATCATTACCATCACCTGAAAAGTTGGATTTTCTATCTAAAATTTATAATAAGACAATCGATGAAATATTAGAAGGAGAAGATATCAATCAGGTAGATTACAAAAAGGTATATTTTATTTATAACAATGATTGGTTCAATACTGTTGTTGATGAAGATAAAATATTTCCAATGAATCAGGAACAAATATTAAAGGTATATAATAGATTTAGAGAATTATCAAAGATAATAATTAATAGGCCGTTATCATCAAATGAAGAAAAAGAATATAGATTCTTGTTTGAACATTTTTATTCATTAACTGATTATCATTATAATTATTGTAAGATAAACGCTAATAATTCATTTTTAAGATTGATGGATTCAATAAATCAAATGAGAATTGAAGTTTGCAATATGACAGATGATGAAAAATATTGGGAAGTTCAAAAACTATATGAAGAAATTGATGATAATAATTATAGATTCAGTCATTGGAGAAATATGGATGATTTAGTGACTAATGAAGAAAAAGTTCCTAATGTTATCTATATAAAAAATAGATTTGAGGCTTTAGATAATTGGCAAAAAGATATGTTCCTAGCTATGTTTCAAAATATAGAAGGATATGATAGAACTCCTGATAAATGGGGAGCAGATCATTTAAAAAGATATGAAGCCGAAAATGGTGAATATAACCATGATGATAGAATCAAAGAAGAAATGAAATATTTAATTAATCATGGAGCTTTTTATAATAAATGGTTCTTGAATTGCTATCAAAAGAAAATTGAAAAAAAACGAATTATTGATAGACTAGAAGAACTATATAATATGTGTCTTAAGCCAATAGAAATTGCTGTTCAAAACCATGAAACTGATAAATGGGAAATTGTAAAAATCGAGAATACAGTAAAAAATAGATTTATAAATAATTATTATTTTTATCTTTCCGGACTATTAAAATACAAGAAGGATACTGACTCATCTTATTCAGATTTACAACAAACATTTGATTATTTCACAACACATGATGAAATAGATGATGAAACTAGAAAAAGAATAGCAGAATTGGAAAATATTGATACTAATAAAGAAAAGAAATATTGGATGGCTGATTACAAGCAGCGTATCGGATATATGGAGGATCGTTATGTTGAATATAAAGATAAAGAGAAACAAATTGAAGAAGGCTTAAAAGAAATAAAGAAATTAGAAGATTTATTAAAATCAGGAGAAAAAGAATATTCTTATGAATCGTTAGAAATGCTTGGTGGAACTGACGAAAAATCTATTAGAGAATGGATTGTATATTGGAAATCAAAATTGGATTATTCAGAATATTTACGAACAAGAGATTTAAAGAAAACAAAAGAACTATTGTTAGATTTAGAAAATCTATCTCTTGCGGAAATAAAAGAAAAATATTTCAAGATGGAGGTTATTGACAATGAGTAATTTTTTAACAGGATCACTATTAAGAAAATTAAGAGAAGAATCAAATTATTCATTACAAGATATAGCTAATTATCTTGGAGTAAGTAAACCAGCTGTAAGCAAGTGGGAAAATGGATATGATATTAAAACTGAGAATCTATATTCACTTGCTAAATTATATGGAGTTAAGTTTTCAGAATTATATGAAGGAAAATTAGATTCTGAGCCAAATGATCAATATTGGCAAAGAAATTATGATTTATCAAATTATGAGATAAATGAAGAAATTACATCAAAAAACATTGATGATGTTAAAAACTTATTTGAACATATAAAACTTGTTAGAGATAAGTTTATTGAACTATTACCAAAATGGGCTAATAATCAACTATCTATTGATGAGCAAGAACAATTTAAATTAATAAAACAATATTTTAGTTTTGATTCAAATTACTATGCGGATAAAGAAAAAGGACCAGGACACATTATAATTGCATCAGATCAAAATGAAATGAAGTTCGTTTCAAAGGTTCTTAAAGAAATGAAACCATTATCAAAAAAAGCACAAAGATGGGAACTAGAAAAAATTTATAATTTCACGTTTGATTATCGTGAAAATTTAATTCATGATAGTAGAAACTTAAAAGCCTTAGAATATATGCTATCTTCATTTAACCAAATTGAAAAAGATAGTATTTTGTATGCTAATATCCATATTAAAGAAGAAGTCGAAGATGATTTAGATTCATTGTTTGGTGGCACCAAAAAAACAAAAAAGACAGTTGAAAGAGATAGAACTGTTGATGAAATTGAATCATTACCATGTATAAAAGCAATGTTGGATTCAGGCGCTAACATGTTGTATCAATACCATTCAAATAATAATGGATGGGATGATGAAGCATTTGAATTTGCTGATGGCAAAAAAGTTCAAATTGATACTAGAATTTATGAGAAACATAGATTTAGTAATTTTGCAGGCCAAACTTATATTCCATTATTACAAAAGTGGAAATCATATTCGTATGAGCAATATTTGGAATTTATAGATCATAAAGAAACAGAACGATTAAATGATATTGTAAATTTGAGAGATAAAAATCCGTTAGAATATTATAAAAAATTAGTAGAAAGGGGTTATAAATAGAATATGATAAATAAAATTATTACATCATTTAAAAACATTAATCATAAATTATTTATCTCATTGTTAGTAATGGGATTAGTTCCAACCATCTATACTACTTTAAGAGTATTCTGGTTAGGAAACTTATCAGGAGACTGGTCATATTCAATTGCTGGTCAATTATCATGGATTAATTTAATCTATGAAGTGATTAATGAAGCAATTATATTACCTTTATTCTATTTTGTTGGTAAGGTTTTATCTGATAAGAAAGAACTTACCAATAGAATGAAGACAGGATTATTAATTACTTTAGGTATTTATATAATATTATCAATATTTATAATGACTTGTACTAATCCATTATTGAAAGCTATGGCAACTGATCCATCTATTATAGATGCATCAGCTACATATATTAGAATAGAAGCTATTGCTAATGTGTTTGGAATATTGTCTCAATTTGCATTAGTAGGATTAGTAACATTAGGTAAAGATAAACTAGTTTATATTCTTATAGTAGTTAAACTAGTATTATGTGTATTCTTAGATTTATTCCTTGTTTCATCACTATCATGTTCCGCTAATATGGGAGTAAATGGTATTGGTGTAACAAATATTATCGTTAATTTCATTATCTTTGGTACAACATTATTCTTATTAGTTAAGAATGAAGTTAATGTATTTAACAAAGAGAAGATGGATTTCAAGTGGATGAAAGAATTCGTTAGAATTGGTGGTATCTCTGGTCTTGAATCATTTGTTAGAAACTTAGCTTATATGGTAATGGTTGCAAGAATGGTAAATGTAGTAAATGAACAAGGAACATATTGGGTAGCTAATAACTTTATTTGGGGATGGTTATTATTACCAATTACTCAATTAGGAGAATTAATTAAACAAGAAACATCAACAAATAAAAATGCAGTAAAGAATAATACATTAGGTTATATAACAATTACTGTAATATCAGTATTAGTATGGTGTATATTAATTCCACTATATAAACCGTTTATGACCCAGGTTTTAAATTTCAGCGATGTTGATAAATTATTTGAACTTGTAATGGTATTATTTGGCTTCTATATTTTATATGCAGTTCAAAATATATGTGATGCTACATTCTATGGTTTAGGTAAAACACATTACATGTTATTTGAATCAATAGTAACTAATTCAATATATTATGGAATAGCATTTATATTATATGTAACAGGAGTATGGCATCCTACATTAATCGGGATTGCATTATTATTTGGTATTGGAAATGCCTTTGATACGATAGTATCACTTGCTGCTCATTGGCTCTTATTAAGAAGAAATAAGATTAATATACTAGAAGTTGAGGTAAATCAATAATGGAATAATGTAAATTGTACAATAGTGAGTAATACAAATAGAATAAAAGAAAATGTATAAAAAATAAGGCTATTCTTAATAGACTATTTTATAGACAAATAGAAAACTAAAAACATAAACAGGAGAATAATTTATTAATATTTGCGAAATTGAATAAGAATAATCTATAGATATATATTATAGAGAGTTGTTTTAAACAACTCTTTTTTGCTTTTTTCTAAAACGTTATAGAAAAATGATAAATTATTTTGAATTTTAATGACATGTTGAAAAGAACTATGTAAGTCAATTGATGGAGTATGTTGATAAGCATAAGTATTCTTTAAAAAGAGAATTAGTAGAAGGGTTAGATAGTTTTAAAGTAATCTATACCATAACATTAGATGCTCTACCTAAAGAAGATAGAGAATGGGATTGAATTGGTTATGGAAAAAACATTAAGCAAGCTGAATCAAATGCTGCATTTGATTTAATTACAACATTGGAAAAGTATGGTTGGTATAATGTTAAGGTTATTCCAAAAATTAAATATGATCTTACAAATTCAATTAATGTTTTACAAGAATTAAATCAAAAAGGATATATAGGTGAAGTATCATATGAAGATGAGGCTTGCTTTACTACTGAACGTAAGCCTTATTGGAGAGTTACATGTAAGATTAATAATTACATTACTTCATTTGTTGGTACATCAGAATCAAAAAAAGAAGCAAAGAAAAACGATGCATTTGATGCATTAGTATTTATATATCAACATGTAAATCAATCCACAGGATATGATCCAGCTAATAAGGATTTTAGATTATTATTTGATTTAAATGAAGAAAATCCAGAACTAAAGGTATTTGTCATTGATTAATTTGAAGATTTTGTGTATAAAGGGTATATTTTCCCAGATAATAAAGAAATGCAATTCTTTGCAGGAAATGAAACATATGCTCTAGATGGAAAATGGATTGAAACATATAAAAATCCAAAAGAAGCATTTGTAGAGTGGATGAAATATGCAAACTTAGGTTATGGTGGAGAAGCTTTAGAAGCTGAAATTAATATGTTTATCGATGATGAATATGATAAAATACAAGAAGAAGTGAAAAATAATGGTGTATCATTATTAACTACTTTAATCGAATTAAAGAAAAAGTTTATGGATAATTATAATAAATAAGATTTTAATTCGACATGCATGTAATGATTATTTTAATTCAAAGCCTATTATTGAAGATAAGTGTGTCAGTCTATAAGTCTTTTCTTATAGACCGACTTTTTTTATCATTTTAAGCATTGAAAAAACCAGCCGATATGATATAATTATACAAAGACAAATCGGAATTTATATATAAAGGAGAATATTGATGAAACTA
>ULWQ01012240.1_pt1 | contig 26150 bp, 28 predicted proteins | sample 1960491 | NCBI WGS metagenome assembly ULWQ01 (sample SAMEA4835816, study PRJEB28245) | human gut metagenome | biome: gut microbiome; material: fecal sample | place: Denmark | collected 2008
AACATCGCCTCGCTTCATCCGCCACCGGCGGCGCTTCGGTGATGTTGCCCGCTCATCTCAATTAGTTTAGTGAACACTGCGGCGCGACTATTGAAAGTTTGATTATAAAAATCAGCTGAGTCACATACTTTTACTTTGCTATGGTCCAAGTGATTGACAAATCCCAATTGCCAATCACACACCACAACACAAAACAACGCTGCCCATGTATTTCAATGGACAGCGTTCTTTTATTTGAGAATTCCACAAATCGGATATCCGATTTATATGGACATTACACTCCCGAATAAGCGGAGAAGCCGCCGTCGACGGGGAGAATAACGCCGGTTATGAAGCCGGACTGGCTCTCGTCGCAGAGGAACAGCAGAGCGCCCGTCAAATCCGCCGGTACGCCGAAGCGGCGCAGGGGAGTGTGGGTGATTATCTTGTTCGAGCGTGCGGTGAGCGAGCCGTCCTCGTTGAAGAGCAGAGTCTTGTTCTGGTTCGTCGAGAAAAAGCCGGGCGCTATCGCGTTGACTCTGATGCCGACATCGGCAAAATGAACCGCCATGAACTGGGTGAAGTTCGAAACAGCCGCCTTTGCCGCGGAGTATGCGGGGATTCTCGTGAGCGGTCTGTAGGCGTTCATGGAGGAGATGTTGAGAATCGTCGCGTTCTCCTTGCCGATCATGTCCTTTGCAAAGCACTGTGTGGTGAGCAGCGTGCCGAGGAAGTTAAGGTTGAAAACAAACTCAATGCCCTTGGGGTCGAGGTCGAAGAAAGTCTTGACTCCCTCCGCCTTGTGGGCTATGTCCTCAAGCTCGAGCGTGTCCTTGGTCGTCGTGCCGAGCGGAGAGTTGCCGCCCGCGCCGTTGACAAGGATATCGCATGAGCCGAGCGCGGCGTTTATCTTCTCGCGCGCCGCCTCAAGGCTCTCGCTCTCGAGCACGTTGCAGCCGACTGCAAGGGCCTCGCCGCCCGCCGCTTTTATCTCGTCCGCGACCTTCTGAGCCGCCTCTTCGCGCAGGTCGAGTATCGCGACCTTTACTCCCTGAGCCGCAAGATCCTTTGCAAATCCGCTGCAGAGAACTCCGCCGCCGCCGGTTATGACCGCAACGCGGCCGTTAAGATTTTCGTGTACCATGGTTATCTTCCTTCCCTTTCGGACTTTGAAACAGCTTCCCAGAGTCCGTTTATATATGCCGCTCCGAGCGCGCGGTCATAAAGACCGTAGCCGGGACGGGCTTTTTCGCCCCAAAGCATTCTGCCGTGATCGGGGCGGATATAGCCGTCAAATCCGCTCTCGTAGAGAGCCTTGACTATCTCGTACATGTCGAGCGAGCCGTCCGAGGACAGGTGGGAGGTCTCGTTGAACCAGCCGTCGCGCCTGAGGACGTTTCTCAGATGCGCGAAATATATCCTGTCGCCGAATTTTCTTATCATTGCGGGCAGGTCGTTATCTTTTGATGCGCCGAGCGAGCCGGTGCAGAAGGTAATGCCGTTTATGTCGCTGTCGACGAGCGAGAGCAGGCGTTCGAGATCTAAGGTGTTTTTGATTATCCTCGGCAGACCGAAGATGCCCCATGGCGGATCGTCCGGATGAATAGCCATTTTGATTCCGCAGTCCTCACAGACGGGAGCTATGCGGCGCAGGAAGTGGCGGAGATTCTCAACGAGATCGTCCTCGGTCACGCCCTTGTACTTTTGGAACAGCTCCTTTATCTCGCCCATGCGCTCGGTTTCCCAGCCGGGCATCGCGTAGCCGTTCGAGTTCTCGTCGATCTCGCGGAACATATCCTCGGGGCTCTTGCCCTCAATCTGCGCGCCGTTATATGACAGGCAGGTCGCGCCGTTGCCCATATCCATGGCGAGGTCGGTGCGCGTCCAGTCGAAAACGGGCATGAAGTTGTAACATATCACCCTGACGCCCGCCTTGCCGAGATTGCGGATGGATTCGATATAGTTGTCGATATATTTGTCTGCGTTTTCGTTGCCGAGCTTGATATCCTCATGGACGTTGACGCTCTCGATGCACTCCATCGTAAGGCCTGCCGCCTCGATCTCGTGCTTCATGTCCATGACCATATCGAGCGGCCATACTTCGCCTGCGGGCAGGGTATGCAGCGCGGGGACAATGCCCTTGACGCCGGGGATCTGCCTTATCTGTTCGAGCGATACCGTGTCCTTGGTGTCGCCGAACCAGCGAAAAGTCATCTGCATTTCAATCTTCCCTTTCCTTTTTATAACTCTATGCGTTCGCCTGTCTCAGCGCTCTTGTACACGGCGAGCAGGAGCTCAACTGCCTTACCGCCCTCGTCTGCATCTATTGCAAACGGGCGGTCAGTTTTGACCGCATCGTAGAAATCGCGTATCAGCGCGCTGTGTCCGCTGCCCCAGCAGAGCTTGCCGTGGTTGTCGAACTTGTCCGCAGCGAGCACGGGAGTGAGCTTGCCGTCCTTTAGTTCAAACACGCTGTCGCCCTCGATGCGTACCGAACGGTCGGCGAAGTTTGCTTCGAGCATTATTGGCGAGGTGACGGCGTTTGCGGTTGTCGCGAAGAACACTCCGCGAAAGCCCTGCGAAAATTCGGCAAATACGCTCACCGTGTCCTCAACTTCTATTATGCCCTTGAGATGGTCGTTTGAAGCATGTGCGGTCACGGCTTTTACATTTCCGCCGAGCATATTCATCAGATCGAGCGTGTGCAGAGCCTGATTTATCAGCACTCCGCCGCCCTCGGTCGCTTTTTTGCCGCGCCAGTCGCCGCTCGCGTAATAGTCCGCGTCGCGCTTCCAGGTGACAAAAGCCCTCATGCCGATAAGCTCGCCGTATGTTTTTGAATCAATGATATTTTTGAGATACTGCACCGAGCGGTTATATCTGTTCTGAAAGCATACTCCGAATTGCCGCCCCGTCCTGCGCTGACATTCGCGCAGTTCTTTGAGCTGGCTCTCCGTCATGGCGCACGGCTTCTCGCACAGCACATCGACTCCGCGCTCCATCGCGTAGACCGCCATCGGAACATGGAGATAGTGCGGGGTGCAGATATGTAAAACATCCGGCTTTTCGCCCGCGAGCATATCTTCAAGGCTTGTATATGCCTTTGCGCCGCACTGCTTTGCCGCCGCCTCGGCGCGCTCGGGAATGCAGTCCGCAACGCTGATTATCCGGGCGTCCGGTATATCGCGGACGGCTCCGATGTGGGTGCGGCTTATTCCGCCGCAGCCCACGATAGATATCTTCATATTCTACCTCTGTATTCTTTCGATTATGAGCCGTAGGTCGAGGACATATCCTCAACGACAACTTCCTTCACGGGCTCTTTCTTGCCGGAAGACGAGGCTATTTTCTTCTGAAGTTCGGCGTAGAACAGATCCTCGTCTATCGGGAGGGTAACTTTCTTGCCGAGCCATGAGGACAGGTGCGCCGCGTTCGAGATAGTCAGACCGTTGATGCCCTCTTCGCCGCGCGCGATGAGCGGAGTGCCGTGCAGGATATGCGCCGCAAAAGCGTTTGTAACTGCGACATGCTGCTCGGTGTCCGTGTCGACATAGTCGATATCCTCCCAGTGACCGTTGGGCTTCGCGAAGCCCTCTTCGGCGGTTTTGCTGAACTCGGTCATGGACTGATCGAGGACATAGGCTCTTATCCTGTCGTCCTCGCAGACTATCTTAGCGCGGTCGAGCGTTATTTCAAGTCTGTTCGTGCCGGGCGCGTCGCCGGTGGTCGTTATAAATACGCCCGTAGCGCCGTTTTTATATTCGGCATATATGGTCACATCGTCCTCGACTTCGATATTGTGCCACTTGCCTATGGAGCACTGCGCCTGAATGGATTCGGGCATACCGGTTATCCACTGCCACAGATCGAGCTGATGCGGGCACTGGTTGAGCAGCACGCCGCCGCCCTCGCCGCTCCAGGTCGCGCGCCATCCGCCGGAATTATAATATGCCTGCGTGCGATACCAGTCGGTGATGAGCCAGTTGAAGCGGTGCAGCCCGCCGTATTCGCCGCTCTGCACGACTTCGCGCAGCTTGATATACATGGGATTCGTCCTCTGGTTGAACATCAGCGCGAACACTTTGTCGCTCTTTGATGCGACTTCGTTCATTTCGCGAACCTGCTTTGTATAAACGCCTGCGGGCTTTTCGCTGAGCACATGTACGCCGTGAGTCAGACCGTATTCGACTATCGGCGGGTGAGAATAGTGCGGCGTTGCGACTATAACAGCGTCGACCTCGCCCGAGTCAATGAGAGCCTCGGCGGAGTCAAAGCATTTTATCTCACAGCTTCTGTCATGGCATTTCTTCTCGGCGCGCTCAAGCTTTGCGGGGTCGATATCGGCTATCGCGGTGAGAACCATCTCGGGGATGAGACCGTCGAGATAATAGCCGAGGTGAGCGGAACCCATGTTGCCAACGCCGATTATGCCGTAGCGCAGGGTCTTGACTCTTGCGACAACTTCCTTTATGCCGTTCACTGCGGCGGCAAATGAAGCGTTATTGTCGGGATAAGTGAACTTATCCATCTTTATCGAAAGGCTGTCATCGCGCTCAATGGTCTTGAGTGCGTCAAACACCTTGAGGTGCGGCTCGACGGAGAGGAACCTCTCGCCCTCTTTTTTGTTGAAGCGTCGGATGAGCTCATCAAAATGAGCGTCGCCCTGACCTGCGGGGACAACCGTCTCCTCCGCACCTATCGCGTCTTTTACATGCATATAGGTGATGTAGGGCTCGAGTAGCTCATACGCAGGGAGAATATCCACGCCGTTGAGAATATAGTTCGCGGGGTCGAAAATTCCGCCGATGACATCGCCGAGCTCCTTGTGGAGATCGAGGCATCTCTCGGGGATATCGCCGTAAATACCGCGCTCGTTCTCATGGCAGCAGAGGACTCCGCGCTCCTTTGAATATTCAGCCATGGCTCTGACTCTGCGCATGACCTCCGGGCGGTACTCTTCGTAGCTCTCGCCCTTTGTGAAATAGAAGCTGAACAGGCGGATATACTTCGCTTCGAGTATCTTCGCTACTTCAACTGTGTTCTTGAAGCCCTCGAAATGGGGCTCAAAATCGTCGGTTATCTCGATCTTTCCATAGTAAGAGCCTATGGAAGAGACCTTCATGCCGTTTGCGTCAAGTTTTTCCTTGAGTGCCTTTGCCTCGTCAACGGTGAACTCGGAGATGTTCTTGCCGTCAACGCCGCGCAGTTCCATGTGTGTCACGCCGTTTGCCTTGCAGGCGGCTATCTGGCCGTCGATGCTGTCGGCGGCTTCGTCGGAAAAGGCGGAGTAGAGAAATCTTGCCATCTTTGCACGACCTTTCTTGTTGTGCCCTGTAAAAAGCAGCACTTGATTTACAGTCTTATTTTATACATTATTTACGCCTATTTCAAGCCCGAAGAAGTAGGATTTACAAATATTTAACCGTTAAATAAAGAACAAACAGCCGACAGCGGAACACATGACCGTCGGCTGTTGCATTTTTCTGTTATGAGCGTTTGCGCCGCCTTGAAACAACTCCGGCTGGCAGGGCGAATAAGAGCGGGATAACCGCCGCAAAGGATGCCGACCCGGTCTGCGGAGTCAGAGGCTTGCCGGCGTTTTCGACCCCGCTTTCGGACTGCTCAGGGCGCGCCTGAGTGCCAAGGGGAGTGAGCGTTTTCGCGTTCACATCGTTTTGCAGAAATTGCGGATATTTTTCGTTCGACCACACATCGGGCTGTGACTCGGAATAGAAGAACCAGTTGTACATCGCCTTGTGTCCCTCGTGAATTTTGCAGTGGAGCATATCTTTTATGAACCAGGTGTTCTCGGGCATGAGGCAGGTCGATGCGTCTATCACGCCGTCCTTTGAAAGATGGTCGTGAGCACCTGCTTCGTTCTTCTGAACATAGCCTTCGGGGAGAGTTGAATTGAGATCGGCAACGGTCGCGCCGACGGAGGCGTATTTCGTGTCAACCGTCGCGTCGCTGTTTGACATATATGACTCAACGAGCGGAGTGCGCTGCTTGTTGTAGCCCGCGACTATCATTATTTTTACGCCGTCTTTCTTCGCCTTGTTCAGTATCTCTCCGGCTTTGCACTGGACGTTGTAGTGATATTCGTCGAGACGGGAGATGAGCTTCTTCGATGTGTTTTCGTTGAAGGTCATTTTCTTCGCCTGCTCATATTCGTCGTCCGTCACGAAGCTCCATATTCCGGGCATCGAGCCGAACACGGGGTACATGAACTCGTCAAAGACCCTGTCGGTCAGATTTTCGAGCAGTTTGTCGGCAACGCCGACGAGAGCCTTGAAAACGCCCGCAAAATTGAGCATATCGAGAACAACGCCGAGCAAATCGGACTGCCACTGCTCATCGGTCGGGAGCTGGGAGGCGTAGCGCACGAGGGCGTCCGGGTCGATAGTGATTTTCTTTGTGAAGAGGTCGCCCGCAACCTGTGTGCCGAGAATCGGGCAGCACTGGAAGATGCACGCGTCGATGCCGTCGGTGCCGTATTTGTAGAAATACGCCATGGTCATAACGCCGCCCATAGACGAGGCGCGCAGAAGCACTGTGTCGTGCCCGGTGAGCTCCTTTACGCAGGCGATGTATTCGTGCAGCTTGTCCGCGACCGTGAGCGGGTCCTCACGGAAATCGTAGGCGAAATAGTAGCTCTTGTCAACGCCGTGGTCGGGGTTGTCGGGCAGCTCGGCGTCCGAGGTCACGCGGTCTGTGGAGTCGCCGTTTTCGTCCATCTGCAAATCGCCGAAGACGCTGCGAACTCCATCGATGAGCGCGTCGCCGAATGCGTCATAATTTTTGTCTATAGCAAGGCGGGCTATTGACGGCGCGAGACGCGCGGCGAGGCGCAGATAAGTGGCGGTGTCGGGTCTGAAGAGCAGACGCTCGTTTTCCGTGCCCTTGTCAAGATACAGCTTCGCGCTGCCGAGAGCCGCAACATAGATAACGGGCGGCGTGCCGCAGGCGCATTTTGAGCTCTGAGCGAAAACAGGCAGGCTCGCGCAGAGCAGCAGAACTGCCGCGAGAATAATGCTGAGGGTTCGCCGGATGTTTTTACGCATAGTGGACCTCCGTTGTATTTTATTTTTTTATCGGAGACTCTTCACAAGCTCTCCGAAAGCTTTCGTTATTGTTGACCCCGCGCGTTTTCCCGCCGAGACCGCCTCTTCGTAGTGGTCTTTTGCTATGACGCTGCCGTAGTCGTTGTCGGGCAGGATATATCCCATCGCGTCGTTGCACAGACCTATAACGCTCAGTTCTCTACCCTCGGGGATCATGTCGCGCATGGGCGGATATTCCCACGCAGTGCGGTTGAAGCTCTCGTCCACGCCGTATGCGCCGCCGAGCAGAATCTCGGGCGCAAGCTCACCGGGGATGAGCGCGAGGGACAGCTCCTTGCCGATCTCCGCATAGCCGACTTCGCTGACGAAGCAGTAGCCGGATTTTTCGCTCGGGTCGTGCAGAACGCTGTTGTCAACGAGTCCTGCTTTTGCGGCGGCGATGAGTATCGGGTTGTCCGCCGGGATGAATATTTCGCGGCTATTAATATTTATAAAAGTCGCGACGCGCCTCTCGTCCTCTTCGGGGATAGAGAGCAGGAAGCGTCCGAGAGTCTTGCCGTATTCCTGCCAGCCCTCCGAGCCGTCATGCTCGGTTATGCAGTCGCGCTGCTGGGCTATCGCAAGCTCCGCGCCCTGGAAAAATATAAAATTCTTGCCCGCTTTGTTTATCTCCTGCTCCATCGATGCGATGTAGTCGGAGCTGAGCAGGGTGTTCTTCGCGCCGAGCGCGGTCGGGTGAGCCGCCATGAACGCGGCCACAGTCTCTTCCGAGCCGTTGTCGGGGATGAAGCGCAGGCGAACTATATCCTTGTCCCAGATATAAGGCGGGCGCTTGTCGCGCGCGAAGTCGATAGCGTCGGTGCGCACATAGGTGAGCTTTCCGCGCTGCATGGAGTTGAACGCCTCTTTTATCGCGTCTGCGGTCTTTTCAAACAGATTCTCCATGAACTCGGGGTCGCGCCCGGAGATAATATCATCATACCGTCCGTCTTTGGTCGCCTTGACATTGTTCTTGAGCATCTTCGGCAGATCGCCCCAGAGACCCTGCGTGTCAATCGCGCTGTGGCAGTGGATGGAGGAAATATTGATGGAAACTATATTATTTTCTTTTGCGAAGTCCGCCAGTCTCTCGCGTATGCGGCGTATGTCCGTGCCGGATATTCCGACGCAGTCAATGACGGCAAAAACCACGCTCCCGCGTCCGCTCGAATCGTCGAGGCAGATAACGCGCACTGCTTGATCGTCGATAACTCCGCTCATGATATTCGGGGGATAGGAGAGATAGCCCGCTATGTAGTAGTCCTTCTGATTGTAGTCGTCAGGGACGAGACTGCGGCGGGCGTAGCCGAGACGCCATCTTGAACCGCGCTTGCCCGATGATGCGAATTCGGCGTGACCGGGATAGAAATCATGGCTTTGATAGTTCGAGACATCGCCGAAATTCGGCTCGGGGAGCTTGTCGGCAATTTTGCCGACGGCGGCGAGGATACCTTTTCCGACAGCGTCGTCAAAGTCGCGGCGGAAAGTCTTGTCGGTCTTTAATTTTCTGCCGACCGCCGCGCCTGCGCCCGCTGCTGCGGCGAGGACGGCAAAGGGGATGAGACTGCATTTTTTCATGCTTTTTCCTGCCTCCGAAATGTGAAATAAGTTACAGTATAATATTACCATTTCAGCAAGATTTGTCAACCGTGATAAAGCGGGAGAAATGAGCATATATATCAACTATCTTTATAAGCGCGAAGGGGCGGAGAAAAGTGTTTGTGTTTTCAATCAAATCCTCAAAGCTGAAAATTGCCTTGACTGCGTTCGCGGCGGTGCTCGCCGTGGCGGCGGTGGTGCTGCTGATAAACCGCGGTAAGCCCGCGGTCAGCGACAACGCGATAAGCCTCAAGGCATCGAACGCCTCGGAACGCGCGGCGTTTCTGTCTCAGTTCGGCTGGGAGATAGAGGAGGACCCGGTCGAGGTCGCAGAGGTTATAATCCCCGCCGAGTTCGACAGGGGATATGAAAAATACAATGAGATTCAGAAAGCGCAGAATCTCGACCTGACTCCGTATGCGGGAAAGCGCGCAAAGCGCTGGACATATAACATAAAAAATTACCCCGGCTATGAGGGTGACAGCGGGACGGTGCAGGCGAATATTCTCGTCTACGAGGGCGCGGTGATAGGCGGCGACATCTGCTCGACCGAGCTCGACGGCTTCATGCAGGGCTTCGATTTCCCGACAAAGAATGCCGCACAGAGCGAGAGCACAACATGATAAAAACAGCCGGACGGATATCCGCCCGGCTGATATTTTATTGAATTTCCTGCTCGAGGGTTCTGAATATGTCATCGTCAAAGAACTCGGTTATCGTCATGTCGAGTCCGTCGCAGAGCTTTTTGACCGTTATAACCGACAGGTCGCGGCGGCTCGGGTCGAGCATACTGTAAACCGTTGACGGCGTGACGCCGGAGCGGGTCGCGAGCTCGTTATATTTCATGCCGCGCTCAAGGCAGATATTTTTTATCCGCTTGACGATGGCTTCTTTGATCTGCATATCCTCACCTCGTGCAAATTTTATAAAAATATTTGCACGATAGTATACGCACTTGCGTAATGACGATGCGTTTGATATAATTTTGTACGCATATGCGTATAAAGTTAGACGGAGAAAATTGATGAAACTTGCTGTTATAGGTTCGAGAAATCTCAATGTGGATAATTTAGAAAACTTTATTCCGGATGATGTTGCGGAAATTGTTTCGGGAGGCGCAACGGGAATAGATACTTGTGCGAGAGAATATGCCCGAAGAAACGGTAAAAAATTAACTGAATTTTTTCCAAACTATAAAAAGTACGGAAAATCGGCACCGCTGCGTAGAAATATTCAAATAATAGAATACGCCGATGAGGTCATAGCCTTTTGGGACGGGAAATCAAAAGGGACAAAGTATGTCATAGATAACTGCATAAAAATCGGAAAAAAGATAAGGGTATTCCGAAGCAAATAAAAATATCGTCTCTTATGTGTAAGAGACGATATCAGTTCACATCTTTATGCTCTTGTAAAAATCCAGCGTTCTCAGCTTATGCCCGAGCTGGAGAAGCAGGTAGCGTTCGGTGATATCGCCGAGGATTTTCAGCGAGCTGTCCGGCATACGGAACGCAAAAAGCGCGCGGTCATCGCAGGTGCAGATATGGCGCATGGCGTTTATCACGCCGGGCGTCACGGGTATTCCCTCGCCGTCGGGTGCGCAATTACGGCAGAAAAATCCCGCATGGCGCAGGCTGAAAACAGGCTCGTCGGGCAGCTCGTTCCCGCAGGATTGGCATCCGGCGAGGTCGGGCATATAGCCAGCGAGCGCGAGCATACGAAGCTCGCCGACGGGCTTTAGAAAATCCGCGCTGCGCTTGTCTTCGGACAGCAGATGCAGTAAATTCAGCGTCAGGCTCAAGAATTCGTGAGCCTCGGTGTTCTCGGGCGAAAACTCGCCCGCAAGCTCGCAGAAATAGTTCGCGAGCGATAATTTTTCAATGTCTTCGCGCAGCCCGAAAAACACATCTATCGCCTTTGCGTCGTCAACTATGTAGCTCTCGCGCCCGCGGTAGAGGGTCAGACGGGAGTATGTCATTGGCGAAACGGCGGCGCTCGCGGTTCGGCTCTTTACTTTCTTCGTGCCGTTTGCAAAGGCGGAGATGAGCCCGAGGTCGCCCGTCAAAATTTTGACGACGGTGTCGTTTTCATTGATATCGCGGGACTTGATTATCAGCCCCTCTGTCTGCGTCTGCACTCGCCGTTTCACCTCCCGTGCGGATATTCGTCTTTGCATAGCGGAGATAGTCCTCGACCCTGCCGCTCGTTTCAAAGGCGTTCCATGCATTCTGAACCGTGTTTTTGTCCGTATTTTTCATCTATGATAAACGCGCGATGTGCGCTCCTCCGTGCAGTGTAAAAATATTTTTTTCACTGCGCGGTGCATTTATGATAGGAAAAATTTTATTCGTTGTCGAGCCCGAAATTGTGGATGAGTCCCTCTCTGTTGCGCCAGCCCTCTTTGACCTTTACCCAACAGTGGAGGTTGATTTTGCACATGAAGAAGCGCTCCATATCCTCGCGCGCCTTTGTTGAGACTTTTTTGAGCATCTCGCCCTTTTTGCCGATTATTATGCCCTTGTGGCTCTCGCGCTCGCAGTAGATTGTGGCGTCGATATCGGTTATATTCGAGTCCTCGCGCTCGTGCATTCTCTCTATGCATACAGCAACGCCGTGCGGCACTTCGTCGTCGAGGAGATTCAAAAGCTTCTCTCTGATTATCTCGGCGGCGAGCACGCGCTCTGGCTGGTCGGTTAAAGTGTCGTCCGGGAAGAAATGCGGCGAGGGCTGAGCCTGCTTGAACAGCTCGTCTTTTAGATCGCCGAATCCGTCGCCCTTGAGCGCGGAGCAGGGGACTATCGCCTCGAAATCATAGAGCGCGGAGAACTGCGCCATGCGCTCGATAAGCAGCTCTTTCTGCTTGACGGAATCTATTTTGTTTATGGCGAGAATGACGGGCATTTTCTCATCCTTGAACTTTTTGAGAAGATCTTTTTCCGCGTCGCGCAGCTCGCCCGAGGGTTCAACGACGAAAAGGCACGCGTCAACGCCGGAGATGCTGTCGCTGACCGCCTTTATCATTTTTTCGCCGAGCTTTGTGCGCGGGCGGTGGAAGCCGGGGGTGTCGGTGAAAACGAGCTGAACTTCGTCCTCGGTCAGCACGCCCATTATTTTTGTGCGCGTGGTCTGCGGCTTGGGCGACACGACGGCGACCTTCTGACCGAGCAGGCGGTTGAGTATCGACGACTTGCCGACATTCGGGCAGCCGACTATTGCGATGAAAGCGGTTCTTGTCTGAGTCATAACTTCTCCTCATATAGATGACCGCTGATATGACAGTCAGCGGTCATTGATTTTTTATATATTATTTGTCTTTTTTCTTGAAATTGAAGCCCGTGAATATGAAAGTGAAGCTCAGCACAAGGCTGGCGATCAAAACGGCTATCATATACGGCTTCTCTGCGTAGTAGGCGAACATCGCCCTGAACGCATCGGGCTGAGCGAGAATCGCAATGCCCGTGCAAACGGCGAATATCGCGCCGACGAGCACGGCTCCCGCCGCGGTATCTTTCGATATTTTAGCAAGGCGGTTGTATTTCTCGCTGAACTTCTCCTCCGCCATGTCAACGACCGCTTCTATGGCGGTGTTGAACAGCTCGCCCATGACAACTATCGCGTTCGCGATAAAAATTATCGCAAACTGGGTGCGCGAGACCTCAAAGAAGTCATAGATCAGGAGATATGAATACATATATATCATGCACACGAGGTGCACGCGCATATTTCTCTCCTGCCTGATGCAGGTGATGATGCCCGACCCCGCATAGACAAAGCTCTTGAGCAGACCTTTCATTTATTCGTCACCCATATAGTAGCTTCCGCTTCTGGGCAGACCGAGCTGAGTCAAGACGGTCTCCTCCTTTTCGCGCATGCGCACGCTCTCGATTCCGCCGCCCTCGTGGTCATAGCCGAGCAGGTGGAGCATCGAATGTACGGTAAGGAATGCTATCTCGCGCTGGAGCGTGTGGCCGAAACGCTCGGCCTGGCTGACTGCGTGGGGGATAGAAATGACTATGTCGCCGAGCATCTTTGCGCCCGTGTCAAGATTTGTGTCATACACTCCGTTTTCGCCAAGGGGGAACGAGAGCACGTCGGTGCTCCTGTCCACGTTGCGATATTCGCGGTTGAGTCTGTGTATCTCTTCGTCGTCCACAAAGCGGACGCTTATCTCGGCAGGATCGTTGAATTCCTCGAGTGTCAGAACCGCGGTGCATGCGCGGCGCACGAGCATTCTTACTCCTGTCGGTATTTTGACCTCATGCTGGTCGTTTGTGATAATTACCTTAACTTTGCCTCTCATTTTCTTTTTTTCACATCCTCGTGTTTTTCGTAGGCTTTGATTATATCCTGAACGAGCTTGTGTCTGACCACATCGCGCTCGTTGAACCTGACAATTTGAATATCGTCGACATCTTTGAGGATCTTCACCGCGTCGACGAGACCGCTTCGCCTGCCGTCGGGCAGGTCAATCTGGGTGATATCGCCCGTGACGACCATCTTCGAGTTGAAGCCGAGACGGGTCAGGAACATCTTCATCTGCTCGACCGAGGTGTTCTGCGCCTCGTCGAGGATAATGAAGCTGTCGTCAAGCGTGCGTCCGCGCATATATGCGAGGGGCGCGACTTCTATATTTCCGCGCTCGAGCTGCTTCTGGAAGCTCTCCGCGCCGAGCATATCGAACAGCGCGTCGTAGAGCGGGCGCAGATAGGGGTCGACCTTCTGCTGAAGATCTCCGGGCAAAAATCCGAGCTTTTCGCCCGCTTCAACTGCGGGGCGGGTAAGAATTATACGGTTGACTTCCTTTGCGCGAAAAGCCGTCACCGCCATGGCGACCGCAAGATAAGTTTTGCCGGTGCCGGCGGGTCCGACGCCGAGAGTGACCGTATTTTTGCGGATGGCTTCGATATATTTCTTCTGACCGAGCGTTTTCGGCTTGACCGGTCTGCCCTTTGAAGTGATGCAGATGCAGTCCGCAGTCATCTGCGGGAGCTGATCCTCGTTGCCCTCGTTGACGAGCGAGATGACATAGCGTACATTCTGATCGCTGAGCGCCTCGCCGCGGTTGATGAGCATCAGAAGTCCGTTTATCGCGCGCACGCCCTTTGAGACATTCTCCGCCTCGCCCGTGACTTTTATCTCCGAGCCGCGGCTGACGACGCCGACATCGAACTCTTTTTCTATCATTTTAATATTTTCGTCGAAACTGCCGAACAGGCTGACCGCCTGCTCCATTCTGTCGACGCTGATTGACTGTTCAAACATAGATTATCTCCGAATTTTGCTTTATATTAGCGTTACGGCAAAAATAAATTTTCGTCATAACTGATAATATTATCGAAATATTTTGTTAGATTATACCATATTTTCTTAGTTCTGTCACCATAAAAAGGACGAATTTTTATTAAGTTTTAATAAAATTTTTGTATTTTTTTGTACATCGAGCTTAAAAAGCAATTTTTGTATCGATAAAGAAATATTTCTATATTTTTTCGCCGTCGGAAATGACAATTTTAAGTCCTTGAAGTTTGCAGAAAAACAATGTAAAATATATATGTTATAGGTATATGAAAGTCTTGACTGCGGAGGGAGACCGATGAAAAAAAGCTCGAAAAAGCTGATTGTCGCGCTTTTGTGTGCGGTGGTTGGCGTTTTAATCGGTCTCGTGGCATACGACGGCATAAAGCAGAGCCGCGAGTTCTCGTCATCGTCTGCGATGATGAACACCGCTGTCAGCGCGGACATCGAGGGAAAAGACGCGAAAAAGGTCGGCGAGGCGGTTTTTGACTGCATATCGGAGCTCGAGAACAAGCTCCTCTCGCGCCATATCGAAACATCCGCCGTCAGCGAGATAAACTACGCGGCGGGACAGAGCGTTAAGATAACTCTCTTTTCGTCTTCTGCGAACGGGAAGATAGATGACCCCGAAAAGAAGATGGAGGATATACTCTCGAAGTGCGAAGAGCTGAGAAAGTCGAGCGGCGGCGCGTTTGATCCTCTGCTCGGCAGACTCAGCGACCTCTGGGGCTTCGGCACGGGCAACGAGAGAGTGCCCGGCAAGGATGAAATAAACTCGGCGCTCAACGGCACGGGTTCCGCCATAGAGATAAACGAGAATGGCATAAAAATACCGTCGGGCACGGTGCTCGACCTCGGCTCGGTCGGTAAGGGCGTTGCCTGCGACGAGGTGCGCGGAGTGCTCGAAAATTCAAAAATAAAGCGCGCGGTCGTCTCCGTCGGCGGGAGCATACTTCTCTACGGTGAGGGAGAAAAATTCACTGTCGGGATAAGAGATCCTTTTTCGGAGAGCTCGACCGAGAGCTTTGCGGTTTTGACTCTGCCCGCGACCTGTGTTTCTACTTCCGGCAGCTACGAGCGGTATTTTGACCGTGACAGTGTGCGCTATCACCATATACTCGACCCGAAAACGGGTTATCCCGCAGAGAGCGGACTTGTCAGCGTGACGGTCGTCTGCAGCGACGGATTTATGTCTGATGCGCTTTCGACTGCGTGCTTCGTGCTCGGCTATGAGAAATCGCTGCCGCTGCTTGAAAAATACGGTGCGCAGGCTGTGTTCGTGTTCAATGACAGGAGCGTCAGGGTCACGGGCTCTCTCGCGGATAGCTTCAAACTTGAAAAGGACGGATTCAAACTTTTATAACGGGGGAGACAGATGCAGCGCAGATTCATAAAAAAAGCCGATATCGCATTGATAGCGGTCATACTCTGCGTCGGCGCGGCTCTTCTGATATGGCGATTTTTGCCGTCGAACGGAAAAACCGAGGCGGTCATCTATGCGGGCGGCGAAGTATATCGCCGCGTAACGCTCGACAAGAGCGCTGATATGACAATAACACCAGACACCGACCCCAAGGTCGTGATAAAAATAAAGGACGGCGCGGTCTGGTTTGAAAGCGCCGAATGCCGCGACAAATTGTGCGTAAAATCGGGCAAACTCACCCGCCCGGGCGACACCGCCGCGTGCCTGCCCGCAGGGGTCGTGATAAGGCTCGAGGGCTCGGAGAAGCGGCACGATGCCCTGACCGGGAGGATATGCCCATGAAAGCGAGAAAAACCGCTCTTTTAGGTATCCTTTGCGCCCAGGCGATCGCGCTCTCGTTTCTTGAAAATCTGATTCCCTCTCTGCCGTTTCTGCCGCCGGGAGCTAAGCCGGGATTTTCAAATATAGTGACGATGTTCACTGTTCTGACTCTCGGGCTGCCGCAGGCGATGTGCATAACCGTGTTCAAGGCGCTCTTTGCGCTGATGACACGCGGCGCGACGGCGTTTTTCATGAGCCTTGCGGGAGGAGTGCTCAGCACCCTCGCGATGTGGGCGGCAACAAAAATAAAATCCGATCCCTTCGGTCTGCTCGGCGCGTCGATAATCGCCGCCGTATGCCATAACGCAGGTCAGCTCGCCGCTGCGGCGGTGCTCACGGGGACGGGAGCCGTGCTCGGCTATGCGCCGGCACTGCTGATATTTTCGCTTATAACCGGAGCTGTTACTGGAACGGTGCTGCGCATAGTCATGCCGGCACTCGAAAAACAGACGCGGTTTATAATAAAGAAGTAATAATTAATCATAAGGAGTTGAAGAAATGAGCTCGGTTAAACTCGACGGTGTTCTTAAAGCTGTCAAGCAGGTACGCGGCGGCGTGCATGTCAACCACAACAAGAACACCGCAGACTGTGAAGTCGTAAGAATTCCAGTCCCCGAAAAAGTGCTCCTGCCCATGCAGCAGCATATCGGTGTACCGTGCACACCCACTGTAAAAGCGGGCGACAAAGTTTCGGTCGGACAGATAGTGGGCGACAGCGACAAATTCCTCAGCGCGCCGATCCACGCATCGATATCCGGCACCGTCAGCGCAGTCAAGCAGGCGACGCTTGCAAACGGCGTTATCACTCAGGCGGTGGAGATAGAGTCCGACGGCGAGATGCGCCTTTTCGACGGTCTTGAGCCGCCGAAGGTGACGGGCAAGGAGAGCTTCCTTCGCGCCGTCAGGGATTCCGGTCTTGTCGGACTCGGCGGAGCGGGCTTCCCCACGCATGTCAAGCTGCGTATTCCGCCCGACAAGAATGTTGACACACTCATAGTCAACGCCGCAGAGTGCGAACCGTACATAACCGTTGACTACCGCGAGTGCCTTGAAAATTCGTGGGACATCCTCTCGAGCATCTATACTTTGAAAGAGATACTCGGCTTCAAGCGCGTCGTTATCGCCGCGGAGGACAACAAGCCCGAGGCTTTCAAAGTGCTCAAGGCTATAGCGGACAGAGACGTTGCGGAGGATAACGCAGTGCGCCTCATGACGCTCAAGTCGAAGTATCCCCAGGGCGCAGAGAAGATGATGGTGCTCTCCGCTACGGGCAGAAAGGTTCCGCCCGGAAAGCTGCCCGCCGATGTCGGCTGCGTTGTTATGAACGTCGCCTCTGTCGCATTTATAGCAAGATACCTCAAGAGCGGCAAGCCGCTTGTCAGCCGCTCGCTGACCGTTGACGGCTCCGCGATAGCCGACCCGAAGAATGTCCGCGTGCCTATCGGCATGAACGTCGGCGAGATAATCGACTTCTGCGGCGGCTTCAAAGCCGAACCCGGCAAGATAATAACCGGCGGCCCGATGATGGGACTTGCCGTTGTCAACACCGATATTCCCGTTCTCAAGCAGAACAATGCCATTCTCGCCTTTGCCGACGATGCGTCGAAGGTCAAGAAAGAGCGCGACTGCATCCGCTGCGGCAGATGCGCGGCGGCATGTCCGCTGAGTCTTATGCCCACGCTTGTTGAACGCTATATAAAGGCAAAGGACATAGACAGGCTTGAAAAATCCGGCGCCATGGTCTGCATGGAGTGCGGCTCATGCGCTTATTCATGTCCCGCGGCAAAGCCGCTTGTCCAGTATATGCGCCTTGCAAAACAGATGCTGAGAGAGGAGAAGAGCAAAAATGCCTGAAATGCCTGAAAAGAAACTCACAGTCAGCGCATCTCCCCATGTGCGCTCGGCTCAGACGGTCAGCGGAATAATGCTCAATGTTATTATCGCGCTGATCCCCGCCCTTGCGGCGTCCGTCTGGCTCTTCGGTCCGCGCGTCCTGCTCGTCTGCCTCGTAACGATAGGCACATGCATGCTCTCCGAGTATCTGTCGCGCAAAATCATGAAGCGCAGCAACACGCTCGGAGATCTGAGCGCGGTCGTCACCGGACTTCTGCTCGCCTTTAACCTGCCCGTGTCCATTCCGCTGTGGCAGGCGGCGATAGGTTCCGTTATCGCAATAGTTGTTGTAAAACAGCTCTTCGGCGGAATCGGCCAGAACTTCGTCAACCCCGCAATAACCGGAAGAATCATCCTCATGGTCTCGTTCCCGACCGCCATGACAACATGGATAAAGCCCCTCTCGTGGCTCGACAAGGGCGCCGAGGCGGTCACCACCGCAACGCCCCTTACGATGATGACAAATGGCGGCGAGCTCTCCGACGGACTGCCGAGCCTTGTTGATATGCTCATCGGCATCCGCGGCGGCAGCCTCGGCGAGACCTGCGCAGTGGCGCTGATAATCGGCGGAGTTTATCTGATGATAAGAAAGATAATCTCTCCCGCCATCCCGCTGTCGTTTATAGGCACTGTAGCCGTTATAATGCTCATAGCCGGCAAGGGCAGCTTCACTTTTGTCGCCTATCAGCTGCTCAGCGGCGGACTCATGCTCGGCGCGTTCTTCATGGCTACCGACTACACCACCTCGCCCATCAATCTCAAGGGCAGGATAATCTTCGGCATCGGCTGCGGTCTGCTGACCTCGTTCATCAGACTCTTCGGCTCGCTGCCCGAGGGCGTCTCGTTCTCAATAATCCTTATGAACATACTCGTTCCCCATATAGAGCATCTGACCACCCCGAAGCCTTTCGGCACGGTCAAGGAGAAAAAGAAGAAAGGGGCTGAGAAGGCATGAAGAATTTCAAAGAATTTGCCATCCCGACTGTAGCGCTCTTTCTGATATGCCTCGTCGCCACGACTCTTCTCGCCGTTACAAATAAAGTCACGGCTCCGAAGATAGCGGAGCTCTCGGCGCAGACCGAGGTCGAAACAAGGCAGAAAGTCCTGCCCGCCGCGACCGGGTTCGGCGAAACGCAAGAGATGAAAGGCGGCAGCGGCACTTACGCCGTCGGCAAGGATGCAAGCGGCAACGAAGTCGGCTATGTCTTTGTCACTGTTTCCAAGGGCTACGGCGGAGATGTGAAGATAATGACCGGTGTTGACAAAAACGGCGCGGTCACCGGCATTTCGCCGCTCGAACTCAACGAGACCGCCGGTCTCGGCATGAAAGCCCAGAATGCCAGCTTCCTCGACCAGTTCAAGGGAAAGGTCAAGGATATTGCAGTCAACAAAAACAGTGCCTCCGGCAACGAGATCCAGGCGCTTACCGGCGCTACGATAACCTCGAAAGCCGTCACGGCGGCAGTCAATGAGGCGCTGAGCTACTATGATTCCAATTTAAAGGGGGCGGAGTAAAAAATGGCAAAGAAAAAGAGTCTTTTTCAGGAGTTTACCAAGGGCATTCTCGTTGAGAACCCCGTTCTCCGTCTGGTGCTCGGCACCTGCCCGACGCTCGCGGTTTCGACCTCGGTCGAGAGTGCGCTGGGCATGGGCGTTGCGGCTTCGATAGTCCTTGTGTGCTCGAACATCGCCATTTCGGCACTCAAAAAGGTGATTCCCCAGAAGGTCAGAATCCCCGCTTATATAGTTATAATCGCTTCGTTCGTTACAATAGTCCAGATGCTCGTCAAGGCGTTCGTTCCGCAGATCGACGCTCAGCTCGGCGTTTACCTGCCGCTGATAGTCGTCAACTGCATCATCCTCGGCAGAGCCGAGGCGTTCGCCTGCAAGAACTCCGTTGCGGCTTCCGCCGTTGACGGTCTCGGCATGGGCGTCGGCTTCACCGCGGCGCTGCTCCTCATGGGCGCAGTCAGAGAGCTGCTCGGCACGGGCGCTATCGCCGGACTTCAGATAATCCCGGCTTCCGTCAGCCCCATGCTGATATTCATCCTGCCTCCCGGAGGCTTCTTCGTCTTCGGCATACTCATGGCGTGCGCCAACAAGCTTGCCGACAAGAAGGGGCTTTCAAAGGCGGAGCTCAAGGGCTGCGAGGCTTGCCCGATGGCGGCTTCCTGCTCTCTTCGCGGCGACGTTGAAAACAAAAAGGACGGAAAGGAGGCGGCAGGCAAATGAAAATAATGCTTTCAATACTGCTTACCGGTATCCTTACAGAGAACTTCATTCTCGCAAAGTTCCTCGGCATCTGCCCGTTCCTCGGCGTTTCGAAGAAGCTCAACACCGCAGTCGGAATGAGTGCCGCCGTTATATTCGTCATGCTGCTCTCGACTGCCGTTACATATCCCATCAACGCGAAGCTGCTCGTGCCCAATGGCCTCGAATATCTCCAGACGATAGTATTCATTCTCGTCATAGCGGCTCTTGTTCAGCTCGTCGAGATAATCCTCAAGAAGTATATGCCTGCCCTTTATAACGCGCTTGGCATCTATCTTCCGCTGATAACAACGAACTGCGCGGTGCTCGGTGTCGTGCTTATAAACGTTGAGAACAACTACAATTTCGGCCAGTCGATGATGCGTTCGCTCGGCGGCGGTCTCGGCTTCATGCTCGCCATGGTCATGTTCGCGGGCGTCAGAGAGCGCCTCGAGAGCTGCGACGTGCCGAAATTCCTTCAGGGTCTGCCCATAACGCTCATTGCCGCATCGCTTACCTCGGTCTCCTTCCTCGGATTCTCGGGCGTTGTCGACGGCATATTCGGTTGAGAAAGGACGGGATAATATGCATCTTATTATAATTGCGGTTGTCATCGTCTCCGTCATCGGACTTATAGCCGGTCTCGGTCTCGCCGTTGCGTCAAAGGTCATGGCTGTCCCGGTCGACGAAAAGGCCGAGGAGATTCAGGCGGCGCTGCCCGGCGCAAACTGCGGCGCGTGCGGCTTCTCCGGCTGCTCAGGCTATGCGGCCGCGCTCTCCGAGGGCAAGACCACCGACACAGGACGCTGCATGCCCGGCGGCGCGGAGGTCAGCAAGGCTATTGCAAAGATAACCGGACTCGCGGCGGGGGATGTCGTTCCCATGACTGCCGTTGTCCTCTGCCAGGGCAACATGCACAACACGGACACGAAGCTCAACTATGTCGGAGTTAAGAGCTGCAAAATGGCAACTCAGCTTTTCGGCGGACCGAAAGAGTGCGTCTACGGCTGCATCGGCTTCGGCGACTGCGTTGAGGTGTGTCCCTATGACGCGATTCATATCTGCGAGGGCGTTGCGAGAATAAATCCGCTCGCGTGCCACGCCTGCAAGATGTGCGTCAACACCTGCCCCAAGGGCATTATCGATCTGATGCCCCTGCACGAGGCAAAGGCTGCCGTCATGTGCAAGAATCACGACAAGGGCGCCCAGACCAGAAAAGAGTGCAAGGCGGGCTGCATCGGCTGCATGAAGTGCGTCAAGACCTGCGAATACGGCGCGGTCACGGTCGAGAATTTCTGCGCGAAGGTCGATTACGAGAAGTGCGTCGGCTGCGGCAAGTGCCACGAGGCGTGCCCGGTCAAGTGCATCGATGTTATCGAGCCCGGAGTGAAGATAACCGAAACGAAGGTAAACTAAATAATTAAGCGAGAATACCCGGAGCTGTGAAAACGGCTTCGGGTGTTTTGCTTTTTATTATAATTTGTAGGGGTTGGCGACCTCGACAACCCTATGCCGCCAACGGCGGCACTGTTTAAAAGAAAATTAGATTGTGGGCGAAAATTTGACATTGATAATAAAATCTGATAATATTAAATAGAAAGAAATATATGGAGGGATGCCTATAGCCGACTGAACGCAATCTTCAAAGGGAACAGGGCGGAAAAAATAAATGCCCGGAGGCGAAAACTATGAAAAAAACAATACTTTCTATATTAATATCGATTCTGCTCATAACGAGCTTTGCGGCGTGCCGAAACGGGGATACGCCGGAGACGGCGGGAACGACCGTTCCGGAGAACACTTCGGCAGAAAGCACCGCCAAAATGAGTCCAGCTCTGCAGACAATTGAAAAAACTCTCGACGGAGTGACGCTGAAGGTTTATATCGAAAATCCGAAGGTCAAATCCGGCGGCGAAGTGCATATCACGGCGACCGTCACGAACAACAGCGGAAAAGATATAGTTTCAACGCTCCCGATATATAACCGGCAGCACTATGAGATACGCACGAAAATTCTGACGCAGGACGGAAAAGCGTTCTATGACAAAGATTATCCCGTAGAAGTGACCGAGGATGCCACGCGCCAATTTATTATCAAGAGCGGGGAGAGCTATGTCCAGGATATGTATCTCGTCGCCGCCGAGATGAACTCCGGCATGAGCAGCACCTCCGATGCCGTGCCTTACGGCGCGGGAAAATGCGCGGGAACCTCGACTTTCAAATGGGACGGCAGCAACGGCGCAGAGAAGTCGCTGACGGCTTCGTTTGAGATAGAGATAGCCTGAATTTTATAATGAAACCCGACCCGAAGAGATAATTTTTCGGGTCGGTTTTGTGATTCTTTGCTGTAAAGTTGTATGACTTTACACAGAGCTCAACTGTTGAGTAGGCTTTTTGGGTCAACATCGCAGAACACTTGATATTACTGCGATTCGGCGGCAATTTTATATAAAATTTCGCTGATATAACAAAAACCATATGTAAAGTTAAATCACTTTACATATGGACTTTTCTCTTAATCGAACTTTGTCTCCCAATGTTCGCTCTCGTTTGCATCGAAGCACATCAGTATCTGCTCGCGCGAGGTCTTTTCGCCCGCGAGATTCTCCGGCAGTTCGTCTCTTCCGAAATATTTTGTTTCGGTCGTTTCGATATTCGGAACGAATTCGCCGCCGACAACGGAGCAGAGGACGAAAACTTTTACGACCCCGTAAGCGTATATTGGCTTATTGTGCTTGTTCCTGTCCTGAACGGCGATGAGCCTGTCCGCGGTGACGCGCAAGCCTGCCTCTTCAAAAGTCTCTTTTACGGTGTTCTCCGCGACCGACTGATTTACATCGCACCAGCCGCCGGGGAGCGACCATGTGCCGTTCGATTCGTGGACGAGCAAAATCTTTCCGTCATTGAAAATCGCGGCACGGGTATCAACCTTCGGTGTCTGATATCCGGTCTCGTTGCAGAAAAGCTCTTTGACCTTTTCTGCCGGGATGTCGCTTTTGTGGGCTACCATCTCGGCGGATATCTCTCTTATCCGCTTGTATCTCTCGAGGTCATAGGGGTCGTGTCCATATGTCAGCCCCGCCTGCGCGAGACTCTGGAGCTCAATGGCCCAGCTGAGCCATCTGTTCTGTTTGTCCACATTATCTCCTTTCTTAAAGGCTCCGTCAAATCCACTCCTTGATAACTTCCGGGTGCTTGAAAGTCTCGTCTATAGACTTCAGGAAGGGGACTACGTCGCCCATGTCGAGCGCACGGTGGTCGAAAACGACGGTGAAAACGAGCTTCTTGCCGACCGTTACCGTGCCGTCGGGGTTTGCGATCGCCGTATCGCGCGGAGCGCCGACGCCTATCGCGGCGACCTGCGGCGGGATTATCTCAAGCAGCGCGCAGATGCCGTCCCAGTCCTTGTAGAGCGAACCGAGGTTCGATACGGTTATCGTGCCCTGCTCAATGTCGTATTTTGTGAGCCTGTCGCGCTCGGGTATGTCATAATATTCTTTCTTGCTCTTGCCGGAGAGGGTCTTGACTTTGTACTTTCCGGTCTTTGAGCCGATGAGGCGGGATATCGTCTGAACCAATTTGCCTTTTGCAAGCCCCTGCAGCGTGTCGTTGAGCGAGACGTCGTACATGACCTGCGACATGTTTGAATTTTTCGCCCTGCGCTGAACATCGGCGAGCGTATCCCTGATATCCCGGAGGTTCTTGTCCTGCATATTGTGCAGGTTGACCGTCATCATTTCGCCCGAGTCGAGGAGCATGGGCATCGAGATATTTATCTCGTCGAACTCCGTCACGCATCCGCGGACAAGGCGGGGTTTGAAATCGATATGTGCATTCATCGCGGGACACTTCTTGAGCGCCTCTGTTATTACTTTTAATATAACTGCGTTGAGCGTGATCTTGTCTTCTTTTGCGCGCCCTTCGTTGATTTCTTTGAAAACTTTCAAAAATTCGGACGCCTCAGGCTCGTTTGTAACAACGACATGGGGAATGTCGTGCCAGCTCTGCGCGGTCATGTTTGCGATTATCTTCCTGTTTATGCCGAAGTGCTCGGCTCTTCTGACTGTGAGTGACTGTCTCATTCTGAGGACTCCTTTCATTTTAGCGGTTATGCCGCATTGATAAAAGTATATATTGTCCTCAAACTTAAAAACAAGGAACAGTATCTGGAAACATGTGCAGAAAGCGACACAAAAAGTGATTTGTGTCGCCAAAAATTATAAACAGTTTAGAAATATTTTCTGAAGCCGTTGAAATATATGCTTGTGGTGAACGAGACGATAGTCGACGGATCCTCGCGGAAGCCAGAGTTTATCCACTCCGCAATGACGCTGACGATTCCATTGAAGAACATTATATACATCCAGCGGAACTGCTTGTCCGTGATCTCGGGGAAGAACTTCTTCCACTTTATCTGTGTCCTGTCGTAGTTCTTGACGAACAGGGAGTTGATGAAGCCCTTTCGCGGGCCGCATCTCATCATGTAGCAGCACAGGTCGGAATTGTCCCTGACAATATCAAACAGACCGACCAATACGGCATCGAAAACCTCGGGACCCATTCTCTCGATCTGATTATCGATATCGGAGACGAACTCGGCCTCGATGCTCTTCATCAGCGCATTGATGTCGTCATAGTGGCGGTAGAAGGTGCTTCTGTTGATGTCCGCGCGCTGACATATCTCTCGCACGCTGATCTTGTCGAAGTCCTTTTCTTCAAGCAGTTCGAAGAAGGTGCGGCGTATTGCCGTTTTTGTGTATGCCGTGCGCCTGTTGTGCGCGGGTCTTCCGGTTGCCGGGCTTGTCATGAAAATCACCTGCGTTCGTTTCTGATTCATATAAATATTACCACTAATATGCTCGATTGACAAGAGTTAGCGCGATTTTACTCATGTAAAAAAATATGTTGACAAAAGTGCTAAACACTGTTAAAATAACTAATTGCCGCAGGAAAAAGGCGGCTAATCCTTGCTGCGGACGAACCGCAGCCAAAAGACCAGAAGGAGGTGCTTTAAGAATGTCAGCAAACAACAGCTATGAAGCAATGATGGTTTTCTCCGTCAAGAACGGTGAGGAGGGCGTTCCCGCTCTCATCGAGAAGTTCAAGGCTCTCATCGAGCAGAACGGCACTCTGGACAGCATTGATGAGTGGGGCAAGCGCAAGCTCGCTTACGCTATCGACGATGAGCCCGAGGGATTCTACGCTCTGTTCAATTTCAGCGCTGCACCTGAGTTCCCCGAGGAGTTCTACCGTATCGCCGGTATAACCGACGGCGTTCTCCGCTCACTCGTTGTCAGAAAGTGAGGAAACAAAGATGCTTAACGTTGCAATAATTATGGGCAGACTTACTGCCGATCCCGAGCTGCGTACCACCGCTTCCGGCGTCGCAGTCACCACTTTCTCCGTTGCGGTCGATCGCCGCTTCCAGAGACAGGGTGAAGAGAAGCAGACCGATTTCATCAACGTTGTCGCCTGGAGACAGACTGCAGAGTTCGTCTCCCGCTACTTCCATAAGGGATCGATGATCGCTGTTCGCGGAAGTATCCAGCAGCGCAACTACGAGGACAAGAACGGCAACAAGCGCACCGCGTTTGAGATAGTTGCCGAGGAAGTCAGCTTCTGCGGATCAAAGGCAGAGACCGGCACGGGTGCCCGCCAGAACGAGCAGCCCGCGCGCGTTCAGCCCGCAGCGTCCTTCGCCACAGGCGGAGCGGACGATTTTGAGGAGATCCCGATAAGCGACGATCTCCCGTTCTGAGAAAAACTTGAACACGGCGTCTGACGCCGAACGAATAGCCCCGAGCCGCGAAACGGCTTTCGGCTTCCACCTTAGCCAAAGAGGAGGTTAACATCATGGCATATGAGAAAAACGACAGAAGACCCAACCGCAAGGGCCGCAAGAAGGTTTGCGCTTTCTGCGTCGACAAGGTTGAGTGCATAGATTACAAGGACACAGCCAAACTTCATAAGTATATCTCTGACAGAGCGAAGATCCTTCCCAGAAGAGTCACCGGCAACTGCGCCGCTCACCAGAGAGAGCTTACCACCGCTATCAAGCGTGCCCGTCACGTTGCTCTTCTTCCTTACACGAGCGACTGATAAAGCTGAGGACTGCCGCATTCAGCGCAGACCAAAGAACAAAAATGTTGAAGGTCACAGTTTGCGTCCGAAAACGCAGATTGTGGCCTTTTTATTGTTACGCAACAGTTGAAAACCCCCGGTTCTACCGG